>Ga0310786_10000420_pt1 | contig 69044 bp, 58 predicted proteins | sample AusTroGonzalo_MG_FD_203881 | JGI IMG/M metagenome (GOLD analysis project Ga0310786, IMG submission 203881) | Bovine rumen microbial communities from tropical cattle in Woodstock, Queensland, Australia - Gonzalo_03 (v2) (version 2) | ecosystem: Host-associated > Mammals > Digestive system >... | reverse complement strand
GGATTGGATGTGGAGTTTTGAGACTCCGTGGGCTGACTACCTTTCTTCTATCAAATCACTGGTAATAAATGATGGCGTAACAAGCCTTGGAAATAGTGCTTTTGAGGATTGTACAGGATTAACTTCTGTCACAATCCCTGCCGGCATCACCAACATTAGAACATGGGCTTTCAACAAATGCTCCGGCTTAACCTCTTTTGAGGTCGCAAAGGATAATCCAAATTATTGTGCTGTTGACGGCGTTTTGTTTAATAAAGACCAAACGATGCTGGTACAATATCCGATTGGCAACACGCGCACGGAGTACACTATTCCTAACGGCGTTACAACCATCAGACAGTGTGCTTTCGGTTATTCTGTTTTGACCTCGGTCACGATTCCTAGTAGCGTAACCGACGTTGACCCGAATGCTTTCTTTAACTGCTCCGGTTTGACCTCTATCACCTGCGAAGCTACCACACCGCCTGCTTGCGGCGAAGGTTGTTTCTACAATGTAGACAAGACCATTCCGCTCTATGTGCCGAAAGGAAAAGTAGAGGCTTACAAGGATCCCAGCGCCAACGGATGGAAAGATTTCAACAACATCCAGGAAATCGGCGGAGCGACCGCCATCGACGAAATCGTAAATCGTAATTCGTCCAATCGTAAATTGATTCGTGACGGCCAACTCCTCATCCTCCGCGACGGCAAGACCTTTACCGTTACCGGACAGGAAGTGAAATAGACCGCTGCGCTGTTAGAAGTTAGACCGCTGCGCTGTTAGACCGGCCTGCGGCCTGATAGAAAGCCTTGCGGGATTGGCTTCCCGCAGGGTTACAAAGCGAGAACAAAAATGCAGCAAAACACGAGACCATCACGGGACCATGTCCTGAGAATATGACTTTTAGAACAACAAACCAATATATTAACAAATTAACTTAAAAAGTGGAGGATGTCCGTCAGTTCTGCGACAAATACAAGAAAACGGATGACGAGGTGAAAGGTGAAAGGTGAAAAGTGAAAGGTGAAAGGTGAAAGGTGAAAAGTGAAAGGTGAAAAGTGAAAGGTGAAAGGGTAAATAGAATATTCGGGCTGTGTGTGGCAGTTGCACTTTGTTGGGGGACAAGCATCTCCGCCAAAGAACGCCCCTTTGTAACAGCCAAGCTGAAGAAACACTTTCAGTATGTAACTTTCATGAACGAAAACGGCTTGGAATATTATGAAATAAGCCGTACTAATCCCGATGATCCTGATGCAGTAGTGTGCGGGATAGCCAATAAAAAAGGCAAAGTGCTGATTTCCTATTATCACGATTATGCGTTTATCTCTCCTATTCTGCTGCAAGACTTCGGGGCAGAAGAATTTAGGAAAGATATATACTATTGGGCGCTGCAAACCTACGATAACCAGTTTGGCATAGCGGATAAGAACGGCAAAGTGATTATTCCCTGCACGCCCTGCGGAGGCATCTATCTGGTGGAATATATCACGCCGAAGGGCAGTCCTGTGGATTATGATTATGACCGTGACGGATGGGCTTTTGTGATGCATGGATATAGTAGTTCTGCCTTATTTGATGAAAAAGGGAATGAACTAATCCCACTCTCGCGAGGATACACAGATATTTTTCCTCGGGTGGATGAACACGGAGTCAAATATATAGAAATCATAAAGGACGGAAAAACCGGACGATGTGACATAAAAGGAAAGGAACTATAAAAAATGGCAACAGATAATTCAGAGGGCAAACGAGGATGCCTGATTTTTCTGGCCGTGATCATGTGGATTTCGGTGTTAAGCACCGCTTTCATTGGATTCGGTGTAAGCGTGCGGGTCGGTGTGGCATTTTTCTGCCTTATTGCCGCAACGCATACTGTTGTCGCTGTTATCGCACATATAAGGAACCAAGATCCGGAAGAGAGCGATGCGGATGAGTCGCCGGAAGAAAGCACAGACGAGGAAGAGACTACAGATGAAACAGACGCCGAACAGGCAAACGAAGAAGCGGAATACATACCGGAGGAATACTATAACCAGGTGACCAAAGCGGCAGAAGACCTATATGCCGATTACGAAAATGTAGTGAGACTGCCCTATTTGGCGGATATGGTGGATTCGCTGGAGACTACATTACAGAGCTATGATTCAGATTTGTTACAATATGTGGACAAAATCATTCTCCTGTTCTGGATAGATATCACCCGCTGTTATGTCGGCTTGGGTCATTCGATAGACCTGAATACCAAAGAAGGACTCGGATATCTGTATTTTATCGCACGGACAAGAGGCTGGTCCGGCAATCATCCCTATTCCGACCTGGCCATGCTGAGAGAGAACTACCAGACAGATGCGAAATCGATCCTCGAAGAAATCAAACAATACATCGATGCCTCCTCTGCCATTCCGGAGATATTCTTGATTTCGCGTCTGCTCTCGTCCAATGACACAGACCTTCAACGCAAGTTCCTGGTAGATATGTACCGGTTCGCGTCCATCACCTCCAAGGCGGACAATACCGTTACTGACCGAGAGGCCGAGTGGCTGAGTAACATCATGAGACTGCAAGAGGCGAACAAGCCCGTTGTTGTCCCAGAACCGGCCGCCCAGGATCCGACGAAGCTTCTGGATGAACTGATCGGACTGGATTCCGTCAAGAAAGAAGTAGAAACGCTTTCGAACTTCATCCGGATTCAGCAGGCTCGCGCCGCCAACGGCCTTAAGACATCCTCCGTTTCGTACCATTGCGTCTTTACCGGCAGTCCGGGAACAGGCAAGACCACCGTGGCACGCATCCTCGCGCAGATTTACAAGGACCTCGGCGTGGTAAGCAAAGGACATCTGGTAGAAACCGACCGCGCCGGACTGGTGGCTGAATTCATAGGACAGACAGCCATCAAGACAGACAAAGTGATTGAAAGCGCGTTAGACGGCGTGCTCTTTATCGATGAAGCCTACGCGCTCGCTGCCGGAGGGGATAACGATTACGGCAAAGAAGCCATCGCCACGCTTATCAAACGAATGGAAGACTACCGCGACCGGCTGATCGTCATTCTTGCCGGCTACACGGAAAACATGAAGAACTTCATCACCTCGAATCCGGGTTTGCAGTCGCGATTCAACCGCCATATTAATTTCCCTGATTATTCGCCGGAGGAACTGCTGCAGATATTCGAGTCGAACATGAAAAAATACGACTACCTGTTCGGAGAAGGGGCCAAGGAACACCTTCAGCTCTATTTCAAGAAAGAAGTGGCGTTCAAAGATGCGAACTTCGGAAACGGCCGTATGGTCCGCAACGTGTTTGAAAAGACATTGGAACGTCAAGCAAACCGACTCGCGCATGAAGTAAATCTCACAAGAGACAAACTGACGCAAATCAAAATAGAGGATTTACCATAAAAAACGGAAGCAGTATGGATGGAGTAAAAAGAAGACTGATCGTCAATATCCTTTTATTTATAGTGCTCATGATTGCACTATTTGTCTGTTTTGAAATGGAAGGATGAAATGAATACCGGAAGCAGTAAATACATCAAAATAATATAATATGAAAAAAATCTTTATCTTCTTCCTTGCGCTTGTAGCAGGCGCAGGAACAATGTTCGCCCAGTATAGCTATAGCGGCGTTTGTGGCAACAATCTCCAATGGAATCTAACCGATGGTACCCTCACAATTACCGGATGGGGTGAGATGACGAATTATCTAAAGACGGACGCTCCTTGGTATGCCTATCGAGCGTACATTGAAAGACTCGAACTCAGCAAGGACATGACCACAATTGGTAATGCCGCTTTCTATGATTGCAATTATTTGACAAGCGTAAATATACCTTCCGGCGTTACAAGCATTGGTGGTAATGCTTTTTATTGTTGCTACGCTTTGGAACGCGTGACCATCCCTAATAGCGTCAAAGAAATCTGGGGGTACGCTTTCCGGGAATGCTACTCCCTGACAACTGTCGAAGTTCCGAATACCGTCACTTGGGTTGGCGAAGATGCTTTCACATTTGTACCTAATGTCGTTTATCATGGTACATTAGAAGGTGCACCGTGGGGCGCATATAGTCTCAATGGCTATATCGACGGATTCTTGGTTTATAGCGATGCCACTAAAACCAATCTCCTCGCTTGCTCCGCTGCCGCAACCGGCGCAATTACTATTCCTAACACCATCACAAGCCTTCCAAAGAGCCTTTTTTCAATGTGCTCAGGCATAACGGCTATCAACATTCCTAATACCGTCACAAGCATCGGATATGGCGCTTTCTATAAGTGCTCCGGTCTGACGAGCATCACCATTCCTGATGGTATTACCACCATTGAAGAGAATACTTTCATGTATTGTTCCGGTCTTACGAGTGTGACTATCCCAAATAGCGTCACCAGCATTGGGAGATATGCTTTCCGCTATTGCTCCGCGCTCGAGAACATCACCCTACCTAACGGCCTCACTACTATCGAGGAGAGTGCTTTCGGCTTTTGCGACGCATTGAAGACCATTACCCTGCCTTACAGCCTTACAAAAATCGATACCGAGGCATTCTGGAAGTGCACTGCCCTGACCAGTATCACCTGCGAGGCGGCTACACCTCCCACTTGCAAAAGCTATGCTTTCGAATGGGTCCCTAAATCCATTCCCGTCTATGTCCCCAAAGAAAGTATCGATGCTTATTCAGAAGCAGAGAACTGGAAAAAATTTACGGACTTCCGACCTATTCAGGCTCCCGAAGCCGAGGTGACTGAGGTTAAAGTCGAATTGGGAGAGTATAGTGCGGTTATTTCGTGGCCCGCTGTAACAAACGCCAAACTATATACCATTCAGGTATCAAAGGGCGAAAAACTCATCTGCACACTCGTCTTTAACGAGCAAGGACAATTGCTAAATGTCACCTTTAATGCGCCGTCTCGCAATGGAGAAAACAACGGTTCAGCCCGCACAGCAACGCAAACAGCTACCGGCTGGCAATATACCATTGACGGACTCGATCCGGGTACTACTTATAACCTCACTATCTCTGCACAAGATGACAAAGGGGTTGAGATAGACAAGAAAAACCGTACCTTCCAAACGCAAGGCACTACACCTACCAACTTCGACAACGTAACCGGTAACACCTCACCACGCAACGGCAAATCCCTACGCGACGGACAAATCCTTATCCTCCGCGACGGAAAAACTTACACCGTTACCGGACAAGAAATTCGTTAAACCGTTAAAGCGTTAAACTGTTAAATTGTTAAATCGTTATAGTTATGAAAAAATTTTTCCTATTTTTGCAAACTGCCCTATTAGCAGGTGTGATTGGCCTGCGTGCGCAGGAATGCGAGCCGATGAGTATTACCCCAGCAGTTCAAGAAGACTTTGAGAGTTACACCAGTGGTACCGGGTACAACGTCAACAATCAGGCGCCTTGCTGGACAACGGGTAATGCGAATGCAAGTGCCGCAAACACGTACAAGGCTTATATCTATAAGAGCGCGACGTATGCGAGTTCGGGCACGAATTCTTACCGTATGAACGGTAACGCCACAAACAGTCCGGCATGGATTGCTTCTCCGGAGATTGCGTGCGAGAAGTTGTCGGAGGTGTTAGTGACGTTTAACATGTATGCCACAACATCGTATTGGTGGGTATGTGGTGTGATGACCGACCCTGCAGATATCAGTACGTTTGTGGTGCTGGATTCAGTAAAAGGAACAGGTGCCAGTGCCCGTTACTATTACGATTTGAGCGACTATGAGGATATCATTCCTTCGGATGCCAAATATTTTGCATGGCGCACGCCTTACGGTGTAGCATCAACGGCCTATCTGGACGATGTACAATTTGAGCAGATTACCTGCGCCCTTCCGAAACCAAGTGCGAAGAATATAACTTACAATTCTGCCCGTATCTATAGCGGTATGAAGGAGTCATTGGGCTGGCATTTGCAGGTGGCAAAAGTGGCAGACTCGGTGACCATCGTGTACCAAGGTCAACAGGATGCCTACAATAGGTTCAAAGATATAACGGGTCTAGAGGAGAACACAACGTATCAAGTCAATATCATGAGTACGTGTGACAAGGGCTCTTCGCCGCAAATATCTATTTCGTTCAAGACACCATGCAAACCCGTGACACCGGAGGCACTGGGAACTATCACCTTCTCTACCGACGAGGGTTACGTGACCGGAACGAGCGCTTCGCGTTACCTGCCCTGCTGGACAATAGGCAACAAGTCCGGTAATGCAGCACCCACATCGAGTTACATTCCGTCGGTGGGGACAGCAGCAGCCTATAAGCACAATGATCTAAACTATCTATATATCTATTCGTATGTTCCGGCATCCGCAACAAGTGTGTCCTACGATGGCGCTTATGCTATCATGCAGGAATTGGAGGTAGATGATATCAGCAAGTATCAGGTTAACTTCTGGGCGCGTACCAACACAGGTACGTCTGCCGCTTATCATGACAACTTGATAGTAGGCATCATATCCGACCCGAATGACTTGAGTACGTTCGTGCCGGTGGACACACTGACCTTGAGTCACACAGCCTACGAACCGTTTACGATTCCTTTTGACCAATATAAAGGCGGCTACCTTGGCGTCAAGGGTCGCCACATCATGTTCACGACCGAGACGGGTGTGAGTGGTGCAACGGCCTATGGCTACGCGTATGTCAGTGAGATATCGGTAGAAAAGATTCCTAATTGCCGTCCTGTTTCCGAGTTTACGGTGGATAGCATTGGGGAAGATATGGCTATTATCAGTTGGGAACAGAGTAGCGCTCAATATCGTGTATTGCTGGCAGATCAGGAAGTGGCAGAAGCGGACAAAGCCACGTATCCATGGTTATTGGATACGATTGTGTCGAACACCGAGCACGTGCAGATTCGCGATTTGAGATACACTACCAATTATTACGTATATGCGCAGGCGATATGCGGTGCAGAAATGAGTAGTGAGATATCAATGGCCTATGCCCATTTCATGACCAACTGCCCCGAAAACGGATATCTGCTGCCGTACTACGCGCATTTTGAATACAGCCCGAAAACCGGTTCCGGCAACAAACCTCTTTGCTGGGACGGCGTTCAGTTGACGATGGATACTATAGGCGCGCAGACCTATCCGTATGTCTATTCAAGTGCTACGTATGCCTATAATAGTTCTTTATGCATGTATATGTATTCGTATGGATACTGGAACAACGCGCAAGGCAAGTACACAAGCAACACCAAATGTTATGCCGTAGCTCCAAAAGTAGATGGCGATTTGAACAATCTGATGGTTCGTTTCTATGCCCGTAAAGCAGGTACAACCACTTCGTACGGCAATATATTGGAAGTGGGTTATGTGACCGATGCCTCACAAGAGGGCATGATTTCCACATTTGTCAAGATTGCGGATGTGACCATTCCGAGTGCGACTTACGACCAGTATCAAGTCGTTATCTCGGATTATACGGAGAGTATCCCTATGGGTGCCCGTATCGCCCTGAGAGCCGACTGGAGTGCACAAGGGTTTGAGACCCCAACAAGTAATAGTAGCTTCTATGCTTCGTTCTATATTGACAATTTCGAGATTACCTATACTCCCAATTGTTTTGCACCGAAGATTGAAGTGATTGGTACTACTTTGTATTCGGCAGAGCTGCGGATTATTCCTGCCAAAGAAGCAGACCATAAATGGCAGATTACGCTGTGGAACAATGAGTTGCTCTTCGAAGAACGCATCATCACCTCCGACTCGACTCATGTCTTTGTGGGCAGTCTGGAGCCGGGTACCGAATATTGGTTCGCGGCCCGCACTATATGCGATGAATCCGACATTAGTTCATGGAGCGATCAAGAAGTGTCAGCTCGTACCAAATACTACTATGACGATAGTTACTTCTTCGGCTTCGAACGCAGCGAAGGATGGGAAAACTGCCAAGGTTCGACCTCGGGCACCTATTATCTGCACCCTGCATTGGAGGTGGGTTATGAAGGCGGAAGTGCCTCCACTGCGTACACGACTTATTATCCGTATTCGCAGGAGAACAGCTCATCGTATGTGTATGCCTACGGTCCGGCCAACACCAGTTTAGGTGTGCTGCGCTGGCAAGCCTCAGCGTCGTATTGGGGCGGTTATGTAGTGTTCCCAAGTGTTGTGAATCCGAAAGAGCGTTCATTTGAGTTCAAAGCGCGTTCGGGTTATTTGAGCGCTAACACGATGACGCCAACCTCTTCGTATGATGCCCGTTTTGAGATCGGAACGATAGACAAGAACAAAGGCTTCGACACCTATGAGGTTCTGACTTCGGCAGAACTCAAAAAATTGAGTGCAGACAGTATTGGTTCCGAAGAAAACGACTGGTTGTGGAGCAGTTATACCATCGACCTTGACTCCGCTACCATTGCCGACAAGCAAATAGTGATTCGTCTGCCGAAACCAGAAGATTCGAACACTCGCTATATGCATTTCGACAATGTAACATTAGGAGATCCGAAAGGATTTGGTTACGTATCGCTGAATAAGATTCGTACAGTGACCGACACTGTTAATATCGAATGGGACAATACCGGTGGTCCGTGGAATCTGACTATATGGAACAACGAGCTGAACGCCATCGTTACACAATTCTTCAATTTGACCACAACGTCGATGACGATAACGAATCTGGCGTCCAACACGGAATTTACGGCAATACTGGAATCCGCAAACGCTCCGGCCAACACCAACTATCAAGTTAGTTCCACGAAGACCTTCAGGACCATGTGTCCGCCATATATAGGGGATAATAAGAATGAGTTCTTCTGGGGTTTCGACAGTCCGGACGATATGGTTCCGAACGATATCCTGCAAGGTGTTGCATCGGACACTGCTTACTTGAAACCGAGTTGCTTCACCACCGCTACGAACTATACCGAATCGTACTCAAACGGTAATCAATGGCTCTGGCAGTCGAAGGGTTATAACTATTATTCCAGTTTAGGAACCCCGAGTGAGACCAATAAGCACCGCGAGATAGGTTACAACGACAGTTATGGTTCACTGCGTGTTTATACAACAAACGCATACGCATCGGAGACCGTCAAAACATGGATTGCATTACCAAAGTTGAATTGTGGCCTCGACACGATGATGATTGAATTCTGGGGACGTTGCTTCGCCAACCAAGACGAGACGGCAAGTAGCAATCCGGGCAAGATTGTCTCGACCACTTATCTGGGTGCAAGTTATAGCCAGTCGTTGGTCATTGGTACATTGACAGACCCGAGGGACTTCTCGACGCTGCAGATTCTTGATACTGTCACGTATGATGTGCCGGAAGGAATAAGCACAGACACCTATGTGAGCAGCGACACGACCGGAAATCACTACTGGCAGAAGATGCAAGTGCCGCTGAAGGGTGCCAAGGGCGACTATATCGTACTCTTCCAACCCGCACCCGGTCTGTTCTTCGTGGATAACCTGCGAATCAAGTCGGCTTATGGCACCTTGTTCGCTCCGGATCATACAGAGACCACCGCTATCACAACCGAAGGTGCCACCTTACGCTGGGAAGTAAAACATGCAGACCTTCCGTCCGTAGTGGTAGTCAAAGACGCAAACGAAGTGGAAGTGCTGCATCAAACAGTACCGGCAGGTATCACATCCTACACCATCGAAAAGCTACATCCGGCAACGTTGTATAAGTGGTATGTCTATCAGACAGATAATAACACAGAATCTATCCCATCTGCGACGAATGAGTTCTACACCGAGTGTGAGTCTATCCATCCGAGTTACACCAACGGTTTTGAGCTCGAAGACGGTTGGAGACTGGTACCGGGTGCCACATCGGACAACTACAAGCAGACACTTTGTTGGACCTATGGCAACGCAGGAACCGCAACCGCATGGAGTTCTTCGTTCCCGTATAACCAAGCCAATACTTCTTCACTCGCATATAGTTATTCCGGCAATAGTGCCCTCCGCTTGTATGCGTATAGTACGACCTATCAAGGTTACGCGGCAATGCCGGCTATTTATGATGTGTCTGCATACGATACGTTGCAGGTTAACTTCCGGATGCGACCGGGTTATCACAACCCGAATACGGGTAAGATTACTACGCAATACACCGTGGGCAGCACCGCTTCGACAGCCGACTACTACTATGCGAAGTCTGTTATCGTTGGTACAATGACTGACCCGGATGATGTATCGACCTTTATGCCTATTGACACCATCACGTACAACGGTACCATTGCCAGTGGAGATGATGTCAACGCTGAGAACGACTACCTCTTCCAACAGAAATCCGTCATATTGACCGGCTCAAAAGGCAAACATGTAGCATTTATGGCCACATTGTGGGCAAAGGGAGCAGAGAACAAGTCCACCTACGACTATATGTGGATTGACAATATCTCGTTCTCTGGTATCAACCCGTGTGAAATGCCTATTATAGAAGAAGAGACCAATGCCACTATTTGCGAAGGAGAGACCTATACTTGGAACGGACAAACCTTCAATACAAGCGGAACTTACAGACACACAATCCAACATGCCGGCTTCGATTGTGACAGTGCCGTTCATGTGCTCAATTTGACGGTCAAGGAGACGATGTTTATTCCGGTTGAGCCTGCTACCATTTGTGCCGGAGAATCCTATAATTGGCATGGAAGGACTCTCACACAATCGGGTTCCTACTATGATACCATCCCCTCATCTTTAGGCTGCGACAGTATCATCGAGATGCTTACATTAAATGTAATACCACAAAAAATTATGCTTCTATTCGATACTATCTGCGAAGGCGATTACAAGATGTGGGAGGGACAGCCTCTGTCCGAGTCCGGTGTATATACTAAAACGCTTACTTCCATGGATGGATGTGATAGCACTATCTACATGACATTGACCGTACTGCCTTCGTCAAGAGGCGAAGAGTGGTATACGGTATGTGAGAACTTTACATGGCCGTTGAATAACAAGACCTACTATGAGTCCGGCATGTATTTGGACACGATAACCAATGCTATCGGCTGTGATTCGATTGTGACACTGCACCTCACCATCAACACCCCCGCTCTCTCTCATGAGACCGCGAATATGTGTAGTGGAGAATCCTATGTATGGCACGGACAGACTTATACCGCCGCGGGCATGTATCTGGATACCCTGACCGCCGCGAACGGTTGTGACTCCATCTGTACCTTGAAACTCCAAGTCTATCCGAACTCGCAAACCGAACTTGAAGTAACAGAATGTGGCGCATACACATGGAATGGCAACACTTACTACGAGTCCGGCGACTACCAGTACACTACCCAGAACATGTTCGGCTGTGACTCAATTGTCACTCTGCACCTCACCATCCTCAAAGCGGCATACGAGCGCATAGATCATGGTACAATCACTCCTGATCAGGCGGCAGGCTATCCGTTTGACGCTCCGGGGCAATATACATGGAATGATACGGTACGTTATAGCCTCGGATGTGACAGCGTCATTACCACGCACATCCTTGTCATCGAGCCGTATAAATATGCATGGAAAGTGGAGAGCAACGATCCGGCTATGGGTACTATCCTCACTGCATCTGCCGACACGTTCTATTATTATGGCGCGTCTGTTACGGCCGAGGCCATACCGAACAGCGGCTATCAGTTCGTGAAGTGGAATGATGGCAAGACCGATAACCCGTATCGCATGACGATGGTGGAAGACACCTATCTGCGTGCAATCTTCGCTGCCGCTAACACCACACCCGAAGAGACGGCTGTCACTCCGACATCGACCACTGCTACTTTCACGTGGCCGCTCATCATTGGAGGATACACCTACACGCTGACAATCTATCTGAATAGTGAGATGACGATACCGTTCTGCGATATCCTCTTCGACCAATTCGGACGATTTATCAGCCGGATATTCTCTGCTGCACCAGCACGCCATCAGATGGCACAGAATGACTCATTCACCTATACAATCACTGACCTCACTCCTAAAACGGATTACTATTTCCAGATGAAAGCCAGCTCACAGGATGATCTATTGCTCAACACCGATATCGGGTCATTCAAGACCGAAGATACGACTACCGGAATAGACGAAATGGTGAATGACCAAATAGTAAATGTTAAGGTTCTTCGTGACGGACACCTTTACATCCTCCACGGGAACAAAATATTTACCGCCACCGGACAAGAAGTCCGTTAAACGGTTAAATTATTAGGCTCTGCGGGATTTGTTTCCCGCAGGGTTACAAAATAAAATTCTATGATTGAACAACAGCGCGAACAACGCAGGAAGGAACTCTTGAAGCAAACGCTTTTTTACAAGGGTGAGGAGGATTACTCGGAGGCGCTTAATGTGATTGACGGACAAAGCGCTAATTATTGGGATTATGAGCGCGCATGGGTCAATTGGGAACTGGAGCAGGACGAAGAGTATATACACCTGCTTAACCGCTTCCTGACCCATATACAAAAAAACCAACCGGTATATGCCTCCGTGCCGATAGGTCTCCAAGCTATCTTCGCCAGCCGTATCTCCTATTGGGATGGCGGGCGCAATCCTGTCACATTGGACGACGTCCACAAGTTCTGCGACAAATACCTGCGAGCCTATGCCGAAGTGCAGAAACAGTAGACAAAAAGTAAAATAGCGTTCTCCCTATTTTCAAAGACGCCTATTATACCTCCACAGCCCTCATCCTCCTGGACGAGGGCTGTTTTTTATGCCCTAATATCGTAAATTCATAAAAAAATTTGCGTATATGATTTTTTTGTCGTACCTTTGCGCGGTTTTTTTGGAAAAAGACGATTATGGCAGTTGAAATACGTGAGGTAAATACCAAACGCGAACTGAAACAATTCATTCAGTTCACAAATGATTTATACAAGGATTGTCCGTACTATTGTCCGCCGTTGTTCCGCGATGAGATGGAGATTTTCAATCGCGAAAAGAACCCTGCGATGGACTTCAGCGATTTCCAGTTGTTTATGGCTTACCGCGACAACAAGCCCGTGGGGCGCATCGCAGCCATCATCAACACCAAGGCGAATGAAGCGTGGAAAGTCAAACACGTGCGCTTCGGCTGGATGGATTTCATTGATGATTTGGAGGTCAGCAAGGCGCTGTTGGATGCCGTAGCCGCTTGGGGCAAAGCTCATGGCATGGACGCCATGAACGGTCCTGTAGGCTTCACCGACTGGGACAAAGAGGGTTTGTTACTGGAAGGATTCGAGTACGTGGCGCCGATTGCGTCGTTGTACAACTATCCGTACTATGCCAATCACATGGAAGCCTATGGCTTGCGCAAGGAGGTGGATTGGATTGAGATGCTGATAACCTGTCCGTCAGAAGTGCCGGCTCGTTTGGCTCGAGTGGCGGAAATCGTGAAAGAGCGCAGTCACGTCCGCGTGGATAAGGTGAAGAATGCAAAGGAGTTGGTTAGCAAGTACGGCAACACGTTTATGGACGTATTGGATGAGGCATACCAGAAGCTCTATAACTTCCAGCCAATGACGGAGCGTCAGAAGATGTATTACCGCGATATCTATTTCCCGATACTGAACTTCGATTTCGTGACGATTATCGTGAACGAGAAGGACGAGATAGTAGGTGTCGGACTGGGTATGCCGAACATCAGTCAGGCCTCCCGCAAATGCGGCGGCAAGTTGTTCCCCTTCGGTTGGTATCACATCCTGAAAGCGCTGAAGGCGAAAAAGATGGATACCTTTGACTTGCTGTTAGTGGCGGTTCGTCCGGACTATCAGGACAAAGGTATCAATAGTCTCTTCTTCACCGACCAGATACCCTACTTCAACAAATACGGCGTGAAACACATGGATACCACGTCGATTTTGGAGACGAACATGAAGAATCAGCAGCAGTTCCAGATGTTGGAACATAAGTACCATAAACGCCGCCGCGCTTATCTCAAAGAGATTTGATGAAACGGACGGATAGTTTATATAACCGGCTTGCAACGCAGTTTACAGACTATATGAGAGAAGCTGGCAAACGTTGCACAGTAGAGCGCCTGATGATTTTGCGGTATTGCTGCAACCAAAAGAAGCGCATCACCTATTCGTACCTGAAAGATTGCGCACAAAAAGACCATATATGCCTCCAAACACTGTACAACACCATGGAGCTGCTGGCAGAAGCGAATGTAGTGGTGCGAGAAGTTGATAACGGCACACCGAACGCGTCTTTTGCGCTGCAACTGGAAAAACGCAATACCATAAGGATGATTTGCACCAAGTGCCACAGAGTGGAGGAATTTAAGGATAAGGTGGTGTTGGAGCGGCTGCGGATGCGTAAATACAATAATTTTAATATGCTCTATTACACGGCGATTGTTTATGGCCAGTGTAAGGAGTGCAATAAACTGAAAAATCATGGAACAAACAATGATGATGGGGAACAGCCTGTATTGGATACTGTTTATCGGGATAGCCTTGGCGAGCTGGATTGTAAGCTCGATTCTTGAGAGCCGGTTTAAGAAGTATTCGAAAGTGGCGCTGCCGCTGACAGGCAAACAAGTAGCGGAAAAGATGCTACGCGATCACGGAATAACCGATGTGGAGGTAACATGCACGAAAGGGCATCTGACAGACCACTACAATCCGCAAAACAAGACGGTGAACCTATCAGAATCGGTCTATAATCAGGCAAATGTAGCCGCAGCTGCTGTAGCAGCGCACGAGTGCGGGCACGCCGTGCAACACGCATGTGCTTACGCGCCGTTAAAAATGCGTTCGGCTTTAGTACCGGTTGTTTCGTTCGCAAGCAAATGGGTTACATGGGTACTACTGATTGGGATTTTTGTAGTGAATAGTTTCCCTATTCTGCTGGAGGTAGGTATCGGTTTGTTTGCACTAACCACCCTGTTCTCGTTCATTACCTTGCCGGTCGAGGTGAATGCCAGTCAGAGGGCTGTCAACTGGCTGCAAGAAGCAGGTATCACCGACCGCGAAAATACCGCGTTGGCATCAAAAGCACTCCATAGTGCTGCCTACACATACGTTGTTGCCGCCCTCTCGTCCCTTGCGACATTAATATACTATATCCTCGTTCTGATGGGAGGAAGAAGAAATTGATATTTGAAAGCCCTCGATAAGAAAACGTAGTTTTCGAAATCGAAGAGGAGGAACTGCGAGCCGCCAATTTTCGACGGAGTCGAAAGTCTTTTAGGCGAGCTGGTTCCGACGACAGGCCCCGTAGCTCAATTGAATAGAGTGTCAGATTCCGGTTCTGAAGGTTCTGGGTTTGAGCCCCAGCGGGGTCACGAGAGCAAAGTCTTTTTTCGCACAATGCGAGCAGAAACAAAGGTCTATTACAATCCGCTCGCCGGTGCGGGCAATGCCACCAAGTTGTGGAAACAAGTGCAGGATTTATTGCACGATGAAGTGTGTGTGCCCGAGGCACACATTCTTGTTATTGGCGGCGACGGGACATTCAATCGCCTGCTGAACGAACTGCCCCACCCCGAAGGCTATCGGTTCATTCTCCTCGCCGGTGGAACCAGCAATAGTCTCTACTCGCAACTCACTCCCCACGAAGCCCCCATCGCCAAACTGCAGCGGTTTCTCCACACGGCAGAACCAGTCTTTCAGTCCCTTGATGTGCCGGAGTTGACGGTCCACGGAGCCACCTATCGCTTTATCAACGAAGCAAGTGTCGGCTTTGCCGCCGCAATCGCCCGCGAAATTGAGCAACGTCAAACCAAACATTTCTTCAACCGCCTGAAACTCAACGAGTTGGCATATATCACCACCGCCTTTCGCTGCTGGCGGAAGGAACTACCGTATATGCTCTCGCTTTGCAATAATCGTCGCATCAGCGGGAATCTCATACCCTGCGTCAACGCCGACTTCAGCGACGGATTGATCGATTGCTTTGAATTGTCCTGCCCGCGGATAAGATTGCCTTTTGAACTGACCCGCCTTGTCAATGCCCGTATAGACAAGCCATCAAAACATGTCTCACGGCAACAAAAAGCACAAGCAGAATGGCATTTTGAGCAACCCTTGCCCGTTGAAATAGACGGCAATCCCTTACCGCAGGCACAGGACATTCGTCTCAGTCTTTATCCGAAGAAGATACAGGTTTTCTGATTTTCTCTACGTACCACACCCATAGGAGAAACATCAAACCGTAGAAGAGGTACTTGAAGATGTATGTATGCAGCAAATCGAACCACTCTGGATGATGTTCGATGAGCATCGTTATCGCAAAAATCCGAAGAATATTGATGATGAAAATACAAATCCAGCCAAACGGAATAAACCATATTTTGGATTTCCAATCGCCGGGTGTAGCCAGCAAAATACATAACCAGATAAAACTTTGTTTTATCGGTGTACACGCCCATACAATACGGGTGGTCGTGCCGGAAGTGAACCGCAAAGTGATAGCGTCAGTCTGATAAATCGAGTCACGGAAGAGCGAAACCATCCAATATACCGCGTTCGTAATCACTTCCGACATCCACGCAAACGGAGCCGTTATATCCAATCCAAACCATGTCACAGCCAACCCGTTTTCTTCGCCTTGTACCGTGAATTTCCAGAAATAATTGCTCACCATCAACGCCACCACAAAGATGAGTATATCCTTGTAGGGTGCCAGTTTGTGCAGTATGTCTTTTCCGGTCACCATCAAATCACGGTTTTTGCAAAAGGAACGGCATCTATCGGGCAAAAATCGCCGTCAAGAAACTTGAAGTACCCGGCTTGGGCAATCATCGCCGCATTGTCTGTAGTAAACGAGAACGGCGGAATAAACACGTCCCATCGGTAGCGCTTTCCATAGTCCAGAAAAGCTTCGCGTAAACCACTGTTCGCACTAACTCCTCCGGCCACAGCTACCTGATTGATTCTCAAGTCCTTAGCCGCTTTCTTCAGTTTGCGCATCAACACGTCAATAATCGTATATTGCAGGGAAGCGCATAGGTCTTCTTTGAGGTTCGGGATTTGTGCGGCTAATTCTTCGACACTTGTTACCTCATGCGCTTTCATTAGGTCGCGAATCGTATATAAGAAGGACGTTTTCAGTCCGCTGAACGAATAGTCGTAACCCGCAATATTCGGCTCTGCAAACACAAAAGCTTTCGGATTTCCCTGTTTGGCAAGTTTGTCTATCCACGGTCCGCCCGGATAAGGAAGCCCAAGCACCTTCGCGCACTTGTCAAACGCCTCACCCGCAGCGTCATCGATAGTCTGCCCGATGATTTCCATTTGCGGCAGATGACGACCATTTGACGTGACCCGCACGATTTGGCTGTTTCCACCGCTTACCAACAGGCACAAGAACGGCAACTGAGGTTGTCTCCGCTCACCGCTCACCGCTAACCTCTCACCGTTATCGCGCACAAAGTGCGCCATCACATGACCTTGCAGGTGATTAACCTCCACCAACGGGATTCCCAAAGACAATGCCAGTGACTTGGCAAAAGACGTGCCGACTAACAGACTGCCCAACAATCCCGGACCTCGTGTAAAAGCAATCGCTGACAACTCTGACTTATCCACTCCGGCACGCTTGAGAGCGGTATCCACAACCGGCAGGATGTTCAACTGATGTGCCCGACTCGCGAGTTCCGGTACAACGCCGCCGAACTCCTCGTGCACCTTCTGCGAAGCCGTTACATTTGACAACAACAAGCCGTCACACAGCACTGCCGCGGACGTGTCGTCACAACTCGACTCTATTCCTAAAATGATAGTTCGTTTCATTTCCGGCTGCAAAAGTACTGCTTTTTTCTCAATATCACAAAAAATTCCACAATAAATTTGCGTATATCAAAAAAAAGTAGTAATTTTGCCCGCTTTTGAGAACATAGGTAATGCATTTATATTTTTTACTCATACGTCTCGCCGCACTACTGGGGCATCGCAAGGCAAAAAAGCTGATTGCCGGGCAGCGGCAGACCGTTAAATCGCTGAGCAGAGAACAATGGTCTTTGCCACAAGGCGAGGTTATTTGGTTTCATGCCGCATCTGTTGGCGAGTTTGAGCAGGCAAGGCCCATCATCGAAAAATTAGTCAACAACGCCAAAACGAGCCCCAAGATTCTTGTTACGTTCTTCTCGCCCTCGGGTTACGAACTGCGCAAGGATTATTCCTTGGCGGACAAAGTAATGTACCTGCCGTTTGCTACGCGCCGAAACGCCAAGCGTTTTCTGGATATTGTCCAGCCCAAGATGGCAATTTTTGTCAAGTATGAGTTCTGGCCGGCGTATCTGCGCGAGTTGCACAAACGCAATATCCCGACCTATCTGATTTCGGGAATTTTCCGCGAAAAACAGTTGTTCTTCCGTCCATGGGGCGGTTGGTATCGCAGACTGCTGCATTATTTCACCCATCTGTTCGTGCAGGATAGTGCTTCGGCAGACCTGCTGCATGGTATCGGGTTGGAGAATGTGACTATTGCCGGAGATACACGCTTTGACCGCGTCAAAGAGATTGCAGACCGCGCAAAGCAGATTCCCGTGGTAGAGGCATTCATTCAGCCTTCGGGGTCGGACTTTGAGCCTGCCAAGGCAGCGCCTGTTATAGTAGCCGGCAGCACATGGATTCCCGATGAGATTTTGCTGGCGCGTTATCTTGACGAGCACGAAGAAGTCAAACTCGTGCTTGCCCCGCACGAGATTGATGAAGGACACCTGCACGCCGTCTTCCAGATTTTCCAAGGACGTTACGTCCGTTTCACCGAAGCTACGCCGCTGAACCTCCAGCACGTGCGCGTCTTGGTGATTGACACCGTTGGTTTACTCTCGTCTATTTATCGCTACGGACAGGTGGCATACGTAGGCGGCGGTTTCGGAGTCGGCATACACAACACCTTGGAACCGGCTGTCTTTGGAATGCCGGTCGTGTTCGGCCCAAACTATCAGCACTTCCGCGAAGCAATTGGCTTAACCGCTTGTGGAGCAGGACTGCCCGTAAAGGACTACGAGAGTTTTGCCGCTGCAATGGATACTGCGCTGACCAACCACACACAGCTCGGCGCAAAAGCTAAAGAATACATCACCGCAGAACTCGGTGCTACCGCCACCATCCTTAACAATTTAACGATTTAACGGCTTAACAATTTAATGTTTATGACTAAACCTAACATACCTAAAGGAACCCGTGACTTCGGACCGCTTGAAATGGCGCGCCGGAACTATATCTTCTCTACGATTCGTTCGGTCTTCGCGCTCTACGGATTCCAACAAATCGAAACGCCGTCCATGGAATTGATGTCCACGTTGATGGGCAAGTACGGCGAAGAAGGCGACAAACTCCTTTTCCGCATTCAAAACTCCGGCGAAAAAGCCAACGAAGCGCCTGAGAAAGGACTGCGTTACGATTTGACGGTCCCCTTTGCGCGCTATATCGTGCAACATCGCGACGAGATAACGTTTCCTTTCCGCCGCTATCAGATCCAACCCGTCTGGCGTGCGGACCGGCCCCAGAAAGGACGCTACCGCGAGTTCTACCAGTGTGATGTCGATGTGATTGGTACCGACTCTCTCGTTTCCGAACTCGAACTGATTCAGATTGTCGAAGAAGTCTATCGCAGGCTCGGTATCCGCGTCTGTCTGCACCTCAACAACCGCAAGATTCTTGCCGGAATAGCCGAAGTAATCGGCGCGCCCGACAAGATGATTGATATCACCACCGCCATCGACAAACTCGACAAGATTGGTCTGGATAACGTCAACAGGGAACTTGCGGAACGTGACCTCAGCAATGATGCCATCGACAAACTCCAACCGATTCTTGCGCTGCAAGGCTCCAACGAAGACAAACTGAACGCCATCGCAGCCGTGCTTGAAGGCAACGAAACTGGCTCCAAAGGCATCGCGGAAATGCGCACACTCTTCCAACTGATTAACCAAAATCAATTGTCAACAATCAATTTTCAACTCGATTTAACGCTCGCAAGAGGATTAAATTACTACACTGGCACGATTTTTGAGGTGAAAGCATTAGACGTGCAAATCGGTTCTATCACCGGCGGAGGACGCTATGACAACCTTACCGGAATCTTCGGTTTGCCCAACGTCAGCGGTGTAGGAATATCGTTCGGAGCAGACCGCATCTACGATGTACTGACCGAATTGGACCTCTATCCGGCTTCCATGCTGGATGCCACGCAGGTGCTCTTTGCTGCCTTTGGCGATGACGAACTGCGCTACGTCTTGTCGTGGGCGAAAACGCTTCGCGAACACAATATCCGCGTGGAGGTCTACCCCGAACCGGCAAAGATGAAGAAACAAATGTCATACGCCGACGCCAAGGCGATTCCTTTTGTCGCCATCGTGGGAGGAAACGAAATGGCATCCAATACCGTCATGCTCAAAAACATGACCACCGGCGAACAGACGCAAACCACTATCGAGCAATTAATTGAACTATTAACAAAATAAGACCATGAAAAGATTTATCGTAGGCACTTTTGCCCTTATTCTTTCAGCAACAATGTTTGCCGCGCCGCGCACCGTTAGTCAAGCGCAAGAAGCAGCGAACAAGTTCCTCACCGCGGATGCACAAGCCGTGCTGAAGAAAGCAGTCAAAGCACCGCAACTGCGCCTTGCTTACACCCAACTCGAAGCGGAACAACCCGCATTCTATGTTTTTAACAACGATAACGGCGGCTTCGTCCTCGTTTCTGCAGACGATAACGCCAACGAGATTCTCGGCTATTCCACAACAGGTTCGTTCAACCCCGAGAGCATGCCCGAGAATATGAAGGTGTGGTTCAAACACTATGCCGAAGAAATTGCGTGGGCTGCCCAAAATCCAACAGTGAAACGCTCTAACAGCAAAGCAGTCAAGCGGTCCATTACCCCCGTCGCTCCCTTGCTCAAAACCAAGTGGAATCAAGACGCTCCTTTCTATGACCTCTGTCCGGATGATGCTTACGACGACACCCGCTGCTACACCGGCTGCGTCGCTACCGCTACCGCACAAATCATGAAGTATTGGGAACACCCAACTCAAGGAACTGGCACTCACAAATATACATGGGAAAACTGCACCCAATACAACTCTAAAATGACGAAGTGTTACGCATCAACACCACACGAACTGTCAGCTGACTTTGGTAGCACCACCTACGACTGGGCGAACATGAAGGACTCCTACAAAGGCTATTACAACGCCACGCAAGGCCAAGCAGTTGCTACGCTTATGTACCACATCGGTGTTGCCTGCGACATGCAATACGGCGGCTACGGAGCTGGCGGTTCGGGTGCCTATACCAGCTCTGCGGCACAAGCCCTCTATACCTACTTCGGCTACGATAAGAGCCTCCGTTATATCCTCAAAGATAATATCGGTCAAGCGCAATTCGAAGAGCTCTTCTTGAAAGAACTCCAAGCTAAACGTCCTATTTTGATGGGTGGAGCCACGACGGACGGCTACGGACACGAGTTCGTTTGCGATGGTGTGGATAAAGACGGCTTCTTCCATATCAACTGGGGTTGGGGCGGAACGAGTGACGAATACTTCTCGCTCTCCGCACTGGATCCCGACGAACAGGGTGCCGGTGGTGCAGCTTCCGGAAAAGGATACTCAGTACAAGTTGAGGCTGTTATCGGCATCAAACCCGACGCAGGTGGAGACTATGCCGCGCCGCTCGTGGATATAGAACCTGGAGACGAAGGCAACTTCAACTATACCTTCAGCAAAACCGCGACTGAGAAAACCACTAACATTTCCTTCTATACCAACTACGCCTACAATAACGGCCCTATAGACGTGAACAACGCTCCTATCGTATATGCCGTTTATCAGAAAGACTCCACCTTCGTGCAAGCCTTCGGTTCAGATAAGTTCACGATGGAAGCCGGTGGCGCGAACTATCGGTCGCTGTCTCTCTCCGGCTCTTTCGATGATTTACCTGCCGGCGACTACTGGATGGCGATTGCTTTCCGTATGTCCGACACCCAAGACTGGACACCGATTGCCTTTGCCGGCGTAGGAGAGTTTATGCCACTCCACGCCACAGCTGACTCCGTCTATATCGGAGACCCGCAAAAAGAAGGTTCCGGTGGCGGTGGTGAAGGAGACCTCGTAAAATTGGACGTCGCTTACGCGGACGCTATTCAGATGGAGTCCTATGGTAGTACGTTCTGGGTATTCAATCTCTACAAGGACTACAATTCCGAAACCAAACAAGTTACTTATCCGGATGCATTCTTCTTTGTTTACCAAAAGAAGGCCAACTATATCGCCGGAACATATACCGAGTCCGAGATTCCTTTAGGCTATGTAGCACTCGCGAAAGGCGATACCATTGATGTGGAAAGTGTTATTGATGACCTGAAAGTTAAATGCCTTAAATCAGGTAAGACCTATAACTTCACATTCAAGTTTACTGCAAACGACAGCAAGACCTACTACGTTGATGCAGATCTTGATGTAACAGCTTACGACTATGAATCCAAAACAATTATTACGTTGAAGGACAAAGGCAATGAAGAAGCTATTGAAAGCGTTACCATTGACTCCGAAAAGGCTATCAAACTCCTGCAAAACGGCAATATAATCATTAAGGTCGGAGACAAAACATACAATATCATTGGCAAACAAATCAAATAACAATGGCTGATACACTCAAACAATACGACGAAGTCGTGGCGAAATGCCGCCGCATCTATGTCCTCAAAATGAAGGACTATGGTCCCTCATGGCGTATTATGAGGCCGCAAACCGTCAACGACCAGCTCTTTATCAAAGCCAAACGAATCCGCGAAATCGAGACCACCGGCGTAAACCTCGTCGGGGACTCGATTGACGGAGAACTTATGGCTATCGTCAACTACTCCATCATCGGACTGATTCAGCTCTTCAACGGCTATTCTGACTCTGTCGATATGTCCGCAGAAAAAGCAACCGAGCTATACGACAAGTACATGGCGGAAGCAAAAGACCTCATGTTGCGCAAAAACCACGACTACGGCGAAGCTTGGCGGGATATGTTCGGCACTTCCCTTACCGACATCATCCTCACCAAAATCAACCGCAACAAAGCTATCGCGTCCAACGATTTCAAAACCCTCACCTCAGAAGGCTGCGACGGAAACTACTTCGATATGCTCAATTATGCCGTCTTCTATCTCATACAACGTACCGAACCAAACACGTAAGATACACGATAGATACACATTAGATACACGATAGATACACGATAGATAAAACTGCCGGCACTTTTCTCCTGCTTTAAAACTACAAAAAAGTATGCAAAAAAAACTCATACAAAGAATCATCGCAATCATTGCCCGCACACTCCTGGGAGCGACCTTCGTTTTCTCCGGATTCGTGAAAGCCATCGACCCACTGGGCACTGTCTATAAAATCGAAGACTACCTCAAAGCTTTCGGCGGTTTCTTCACAGACCTCCTACCTCTCGCGGAACCCGCTGCTTGGTGCCTTATTGCCGTAGAATTCTTGCTCGGTGTATGCCTCTTGCTGAATATCCGAACCAATTGGACGGCGTGGATCTCGCTCGCGTTCTACTTCGTTATGACACCCCTTACGCTCTATATCGCCATCAAAAATCCCGTTAGTGACTGCGGCTGCTTTGGCGATGCAATAGTGCTTACCAACTGGCAAACATTCTGGAAAAACGTCATTCTCATCTCCTTGGTGATTGCGCTCCTATGCACCAAAAATGCCCTCTACCAAACTTGGAAAAATTGGGTGGAAGCAGTAATCGTTCTATGTGTGCTGATTTTTGTCCTCTCCTTCATGGGCTGGACGATACGTCACCTCCCAATCAAAGACTTCCGTCCATACAAAGTCGGCAATAATATCCCTGCCCTCATGGAAATCCCCGATGATGCAGAACCAGACAAATACGAGATTTCACTTATCTACGAAAAAGACGGCATACAACAGACCTTCACCCTGCAGAACTATCCCAAGGGCGACTCTACTTGGACATTCGTGGACCAAAAATCCAAACTCATCAAAAAAGGCTATGAACCACCTATTCATGACTTCGAGATTCTCACCATGAACTTTGACGATATCACCTACGATATCCTTGAGTCGGAAGAACCCGTTTCGCTCGTCATCATGTACGACCTCCATAAAACCGACCGCAAACAACTCCCCAAACTAAAGGAACTCTACGACAATTGCCAATTATCAGATATCGATTGTTATTTCATTACGGGAAGTGGCGAAGATGATATCTATGCCTTTGGCGCCGAACTTGGTTTGGAGCAAGACGAGATAGAAGAAACTTTCTGCACCTGCGACCCTGTCACCCTCAAGACCATTGTACGTGCCAACCCGGGTGTTATCATCGTAGAAAACGGAAACATAATCAAAAAATATAACCTTAGAAACAACTGATTATCATGAAAAAAATCATTCTTAGCGTTCTCGCTATCATCCTTTCTACAACATTGTTTGCCGCACAGCGAACTGTAGAACAAGCCGCAGCGATTGCGGCAGAATTCACAAATGCGCAGCCGGCTCTGGCTCGTATGCACAAAGCCCCGCGAACAACAGCAACCATGCGCCTCGCCTACACCGGACTCAAACCCGCTTCCTCCGAAGCTGCATACTATGTTTTCAACCAAGAAAACAACGCCGGTGCCGTTTTCGTTTCGGCAGATGACCGTACGACGGACGTACTCGGTTACACCGTCAGCGGACAATTCAACCCCACTACCGTCAACCCCAACCTCAAATGGTGGCTCGAACGCTACGCAGACCATATAAACCAAGTAACAGACGAAATGGCTCTGCATGTTAAAGCTACACGAAAGGCTGTACAAGTTACCAAAATCGAACCTTTACTTGTAAACGATAAAGGCGTTGAAATTACGTGGTATCAGGAGGCGCCCTATTACAACCTCTGTCCGGAAGACTGCGGAGGACATTCCCTCACTGGCTGCGTAGCTACAGCAGCTTCGCAAGTCATGTATAAATGGCGCTATCCTGCTAAAGGTACCGGTACAAATTCATATACATGGTATAAATGTACCGCGGGCTTTAACTCACAAGGTTATTGTAAGTCAGACGGTACTCCTACCACACTCTTTGTTGACTATGGAGCCACCTCTTACGATTGGGATAACATGTTACCCGCGTACGAAGGTAAATCTTCCACATCTGCTCAAAAAAACGCTGTAGCTACACTCATGTACCACGCAGGTGTTGCCAGCAAAATGGATTATTCCAGTGAAGGTTCCGGCGCTTGGACAGATGACATGGCTGCCGGATTGAGAGACCACTTCGGCTATCGCTTCACAAAGTTTATCTCCATGTATTCGAAATCCAAGTACGAATCAAATAAAGTCAAGAATGCGTCGGTAGCAAATGTTCCTTATGAATTCAGCGTTACTCTCAGTCAAATTACAGCGTATTTTAACGCTGACCTCGAAGCCGGACGTCCTATTATTATGGGAGGCGAAAGTAACGGTAGCGGACACGAGTTTGTGTGCTGCGGACGAGACACCAACGGAAAATACTATATCAACTGGGGCTGGGAAGGTGAAGAAAACGGCTACTTTGCACTTGATGTAATGGGACCCGTTGATCAAGATGATGATTATTTCAAAGATAACTTGGATGCCCTTATCGGTCTCGAACCAGACAAAGACCCTGTAGCCGTTACCGGTGTTACCGTTTCTCCAACTTCCAAGACCATCGACCAGAAAGAGAAACTTCAACTCACAGCTACCGTTACTCCCTCTGATGCCACCAACAAACAAGTGACTTGGAGCAGCGACAAACCCGCTATCGCTACTGTGGACGATAATGGTAAAGTAACCGGCGTCGCACAAGGCACAGCCGTTATTACCGTCACCACCAAAGACGGAGGCAAAACGGCCCAAGCGACCATCACCGTAACGGACCAAGTCGTGGCTGTAACAGACTGCGACCCGTATTCTTATACCTTCACCGAAAAAATGGCAGCGTCTAAGCAACTCGGGGAGTATTGGTGGACACTCTACTTGAAAGACGACACCTATCAAGGTTTTGATAGCCAATATGGTAGAGGAGCCCAATTCGGCTCTAAAAACAGCCCCGCCCAAGAAGTTACCCTCACGACAGAGGCTGTCAAAGACTGCCTGCTGTCAGATATTGTGATTAATGCCTCTTTGCAAAGCGGCGGCGATGCAAAAGTAGCGGTATATATTGGCGATACACAAGTCGGTACATCCCAATCGCTATCTGAAAGTGCTACCGATTATACGTTCAATAACACGGCAGAATTGCAAGGCACTTTGAAAATCAGCCTAACGAACTCCACGAAGGCGATGTTCCTTAAGTATATCAAGACCAACGTCGGCGGTATTGGTTCCGGCTGTGAGCAATTCTCAGCTACTAAAAACTATACCATCAAACGCATCGAGAACGGACAACTCGTCATCATCGTGGACGGTATCCGCTACAATGCCCTCGGACAGAAACTACAATAAATCAACTATACCATGAAGAAATTTATATTTAGCACACTCGCTCTCATTTTTGCGGCAACGATATCAGCCGCTCCGCGAACTGCAGAGCAAGCCGCAGCGATTGCGGCAGAATTCACCAATGCACAGCCGGCTCTGGCTCGTATGCACAAAGCCCCGCGAACGACGGCAACTATGCGCCTTGCTTACACCGGACTCAAACCCGCTTCCTCCGAAGCTGCATACTATGTTTTCAACCAAGAAAACAACGCCGGCGCAGTCTTCGTTTCGGCAGATGACCGCACTCTTGATGTGCTCGGTTACACCGTCAGCGGACAATTCAGTCCCGCTTCCGTGAATCCCAACCTCAAATGGTGGCTCGACCGCTACGCTGAGGAAATAGCGAACGTCAACGACGAAAACGCGTATATTGCTTCCTCTTCCCGCAAAGCCGCACAAGTGGAAGAAATCAAACCCTTGCTCAAAAATAAGAACGGACAAGAAATAACGTGGTATCAAGAGCGGCCGTACTATAACCTCTGCCCGATGGACGAGCGGGACAATACACGTTGTCTCACCGGTTGTGTAGCTACTGCCACCGCCCAAATCATGTATAAATGGCGCTATCCCGCCAAAGGTACAGGGTCGTTCGAATATACTTGGTACGACTGCATGGACGATTATTGCAGCGATTACAAGACACAAACGCTCTCTGCCGATTTCAGCACCGTCACCTTTGACTGGGATAACCTGTTGGCTTCCTACGATGGAAAGAAATATACCGCTGCCCAATCCAACGCCGTGGCTACACTGATGTATAATTGCGGCATTGCATGCAAAATGCAATACGGAGGCGATAAAAACAACGGCTCAGGTGCTTGGACGGATGATATGGGCTATGGCATAAAGACCTTCTTTGGTTACAAACTCGACAAGTTTGTGACAACCTATTCCCAATCGTCGTACAAAAAAGCGAAAGGAACAGATATTGCCGATATCCCTTGCGAGTTTGGTTTGAAAGCCGCTCAAATAGCCGAATTATTCGACGCTGACCTCGAAGCCGGACGTCCTATTCTCATGGGTGGCGAAAGCACCAAATCCGGCGGACACGAGTTTGTTTGCTGTGGACGCGACTCAAACGGTAAATTCTATATCAACTGGGGTTGGGAAGGTGACGACAACGGCTATTTCTCCCTTACCTCACTCAATCCTTCCGGCGCAAGTTTCTCTTCACAAATTGATGCCATCATCGGTTTGGAACCCGGAGAAGGACAAGGTATCCTCCAAACAAACGCAACACACAACCAATCCAACACTATCAAACGCTTTGAAAACGGACAACTCGTCATCATTCGCGGTGATGCCCGTTTCAACGCCCTCGGACAACAATTAAACTAAAAACGATATGAGAACAAAAATGGTTGCAGGCAACTGGAAAATGAACAAGAACCTGCAAGAAGGTGTAGCACTGGCTACCGAATTGAAAGAACAAGTAATCAACCCTAAATGCGAAGTGGTTATCGGTACGCCGTTTATTCACCTTGCTACCGTTTGCGAACTGCTGAAAGGCTCTGCCGTTAAGGTGGCTGCCGAGAACTGCGCAGACAAGGACAAAGGTGCCTTTACCGGCGAAGTAAGTGCCGAAATGGTCGCTTCTACCGGCGCACAATACTGCATCCTCGGACACTCCGAGCGTCGTCAGTACTATCACGAAACTCCCGAAATCCTCAAGGAGAAAGTGCTGCTCGCACTCGCTAACGGTCTCAAACCCATCTTCTGTATCGGCGAAGTGAAAGAAGAGCGCGAAGCAAACATCCAGAACGAAGTGGTAAAATCCCAACTCGACGGCTCTGTATTCAATCTCAGCGCGGAGGACTTCGGCAAGATTACCTTGGCCTACGAACCCGTTTGGGCTATCGGTACTGGTCTGACTGCCACTCCGCAACAAGCGCAAGACATGCACGCTTACATCCGTGGTCTCGTAGCTGCCAAGTACGGCAAACAGGTAGCAGATGACACCACTATCCTGTACGGAGGTTCCTGCAACGAAAAGAACGCTGCTGAACTCTTCGCCAATCCTGATGTGGACGGAGGACTTATCGGTGGCGCTTCACTCGTAGCTGAGAAGTTCCTTGCAATCATCAACGCCCGTTAATTATGGCACTTGTCAAAACCATAAACAGAAACGGCGAGATTCTGACACCGCATATCGCTGATGGCGTTTTCCTCACGGAGAATGCCACAGTGGTCGGTGATGTCACCATCGGCGAGGGGTCGTCTATATGGTTCAATGCCGTGCTACGCGGTGATGTGAACACGATTACCATCGGCAAGCATTGCAACATCCAAGACGGCGCTGTCCTTCATACCCTCTACCAGAAATCCACCATCACCCTTGGCGACTATGTCTCTGTCGGACATAACGTGACTATTCACGGGGCAGATGTGGACGACTATGCCCTTATAGGAATGGGAGCTACCCTACTGGATGGCGCCCATGTTGGAGAAGGTGCTATCGTAGCTGCCGGTGCACTCGTGCTCAAAGGCACACAAATAGGTCCATACGAAGTATGGGGAGGTGTACCTGCCAAGTTCATCAAAAAAGCTGACCCGTCACAGACAGCCGAAATAAACCAGAAGATTGCACACAACTATGCCATGTACGCCAGTTGGTATAAAGAATGAAATGCGAAAATGAAAAGAATCTTACTCAAACTCTCCGGCGAGAGTCTCGCGGGCGGACAAGGACACGGCATTGACCCGGAACGTCTGAATGCCTACGCCGCACAAATAAAACAAATCGCTGACCTCGGTGTTGAAATCGGTATCGTCATCGGTGGAGGAAACATCTTCCGAGGATTGTCCGGTTCCAAGAAAGGCTTTGACCGCGTCAAAGGCGACCAGATGGGCTTGCTTGCCACCGTCATCAACTCGCTGGCACTATCATCCGCGCTTGAGGCAATCGGTCAAAAAGTGCGTGTACTCACTTCTGTTCGAATGGAGCCTATCGGTGACTTCTACAGCAAAGCGAAGGCTTTGCGCCTGCTCTCCAAAGGAAACGTCGTTATCCTTGCAGGAGGAACTGGTCTGCCCTATTTCACCACCGACACAGCTTCTGCCCTGCGCGCTATCGAAATCGAAGCGGATATCATGTTCAAGGGTACCCGTGTGGACGGCATCTATACTGCTGACCCCGAAAAAGACCCGAACGCCACGAAGTTCAATGAGATTACGTATGACGAGATTCTCGCGCGCGGCTTGAAAATCATGGACTTAACCGCCATCACACTCTGCCGCGAGAACAAAATGCCGATTTATGTCTTTGACATGGACCACGAAGGCAATCTCCTCAAGGTCATCCAAGACGAACCAATCGGCACACTCGTAAAACCCTAGAACAACTAGGAAACCTAGGACTACTAGAACAACTAGAAATAAAAAATACTATTATGTTAGAACCCAAACAAATTAAGAACGATGCCGAAGAGATGATGCAGGCGGCGGTTATGTACCTTGATGATGCCCTTGCACACATCCGTGCCGGCAAAGCCTCTGTACGCATTCTTGACCCCGTCAAAGTGGACTATTATGGTTCTATGACGCCCATCTCCAATGTCTCAACCATCACCACCCCCGACGCGCGCACTATCCAAATCCAACCGTGGGAGAAGAACATGCTCTCCGTGATTGAACGTGCGCTCATTAACTCCAACATCGGTCTCGCACCAAACAACAACGGCGAAGTTATTCGTCTGATTATCCCGCCGTTGACCGAAGAGCGCCGTCGAGACCTCGCCAAGCAGTGCAAAAGCGAAGCCGAAAACGCCAAGGTAAGTGTACGTAACGCCCGACGCGACGCTATTGAAACGCTCAAAAAACAGGTGAAGGAAGGTCTGCCCGAAGATGCAGAGAAAGATGCAGAAGAGGACGTTCAGAAACTGCACGACAAGTACATCAAGCAGATTGACGAAGTCTTCGCAAAGAAGGAAAAAGAAATCATGACCGTATAACATGGTCCTTCGGACGTTAAAAGGTTATATGCTCGGCGTAGGTGTATTATGCCTATTGCCGTTTATGCAAGTGCGTGGCGAAGAGTCACGCACTTGGGATAAGATTTGGAGTCTCCCTGTTATAGGTGTGCCGATAGTGGTGCATTCACCCGAAACAGACTGGGGTTTCGGTCTCGGTGTACAGGGATATTTCAAACTACCCGACGCCGAGCGAACCTCTATCGTCTATGGCGACGGTTGCTACACCCTCAACCGACAGTATTACATCAGCGTCGGAGGCACCTTCTATTTCGGTGGCGAAACACCCTGGTTCCTGCGCTTCAAGGGCGCTTTCCGAGACTATCCCGATACCTATTTCGGAACCGGCAACACTATCACCACCGAGCGCAAGAACGGCGTCGCATATTCCTCCCGACGAGGCATTGCCAATATCGAAGCACAAATATACCTCCCTGCCAACTGGTCTATAGGCCCGCTCTTCGACTTCCAATACGAACAAATTCTAACAGGCGAAGCCGGTCTCACAGCGCAGCGGTCTAACAGCGCCAGCGGTCCAACAGCGCAGCGGTCTATCATGTGGGCTCTCGGCGCCGTCACACAATACGACACACGCGACACACTATACTATCCCCGTAAGGGCATTTTCTTCAAGGCTTCTGTCGCGCATTACGAATCCGCATTGGGCTCCACCGCTCGAATGACACGCATACAGGCTGACCTACGACAATTCATCGCTCTTCCAAAAGACATCATCTTTGCGTGGCAGTTCAAAACCGAATGGGCACTATCCGATAACGTGGCAGCTATTCCCTTTCAGTGCCTGCCTACACTTGGCGGACAGGATTTGGTGCGAGGTATACGGCAGAACATGTTCCGGGACAATGTGCTCCTCGCATTGCAGGGGGAGTTCCGCTTCCCAATCTGGCGATTTATCCGTTTCCATGCTTTTGCAGGCATTGGCGATGTCTATAATACCTCCCATTGGAACTGGACCACACCCAAAGTCGGTTACGGACTCGGACTACGTATCGGTATCAACGACGCCAAGATTAACATCCGATTCGACATCGCCCGCAGTAATGTCTATAAGGAGTGGAACACATGGAATAGCTACGCCTTCTACCTCACCGCCACCGAAGCCTTCTAAATGCGAAAATATGAAAATGTGTAAATATGAAAATGAGAAAATATACAAATGATTTGGGGATTAGTTATTAAATCAACCGGCAGTTCTTACCTCGTTTATTTTGAGAACGGCAATACCCTCGAGTGCCACATCAAGGGCAACTTCCGTATTCGCGGTATCCGTTCCACGAATCCTGTAGCGGTCGGCGACCGTGTCGCTGTCGAGACACTAACCGATGGCACCAACTGGATAACAGACATTGCCGACCGAAAAAACTATATCATTCGACGCTCCACCAACCTCAGCAAGGAAAGTCACATCCTTGCCGCCAACCTTGACCGGGTGGCACTCATCGTCACACTCTACCACCCTACCACTTCCACCACCTTTATTGACCGCTTCTTGGCGACTGCGGAAGCATATCGGGTGCCCGCGGTTCTGATTTTCAATAAGATTGACCGACTCACACCCGAACAACTTTCCGAACTCGCCGACATCCGTTCACGCTACGAATCCCTCGGCTACCCCACATTTGCCATCTCTGCCTTAAATGACAAAATGGTAAATGACAAAATAGTAAATGGTGTCACATTGTTAGCCGGCAATTCGGGTGTTGGGAAATCCACCCTTCTCAATGCACTCTTCGGACGCGAGATGACCCGAACAGGACAAATCTCCGACGCACACGACAAAGGAATGCACACCACCACCTTCTCCGAAATGTACCAACTACCCGTAACCGATAACCCCTCCTGGATCATCGACTCGCCCGGCATCAAGGGCTTTGGCGCCGTACAGATGAAGAAGGAAGAGATTTCACATTACTTCCGCGAAATCTTCCGCATCGGCCGTGACTGCCGGTACAGTAACTGCCTGCACACCGGCGAACCCGGCTGCGCCGTACACGATGCCGTCGTGGACGGACGTATCGCCATCTCACGCTACGAAAGCTATCTTTCCCTGCTTGGAGACTGCACCGAAAGCAAATACCGGTAAACAATTAATCCTCGGTCGCTTTTGGAATACCGCATTACCCGTCCTGATGTTTTTATGGTTCGTGACACATGGAAGGACAAGGAGTCTTTGGAACAGCATGCAGCTACGCCGGATTACAAACGATACCACAAAATCATGAACGACTGCGGCCAGTTTAAAATAGAGCAATTTGAATTCTAAAACAATTTAAATATACAATGAAAAAGTTATTAGTCTTTGTTCTTTGCACCTTCTGTCTGGTGGTCTTTAGTCCAGCGAAGGCAGAGGATGTAGTCAAGCTGGAGCCGTTGGTAGGTGCAGCCAGCGAGTACAGCGTTGCGGAACTGCTGCGCGTAGAGTTGATGGGCGATAGCATTCGGTTTATTGCAGACGATGGTTCTGTAGTAGCCGAAGTATATAAGTACGACTACGTCAAGCTGACCATTGCTGACCAGCCGGAAGGCATCGATTCCGTAACCGGTAACCCGTCACCCGTCACCGCTCAAAAAGTGCTTATTAACGGTCAGGTCTATATTCTCTTCGGAGACAAAGCATACCTTATTACCGGCACGGAAGTGCGTTAAATTGTTAAATTGTTAAATCGTTAGATATGAAAAAGTTTTTAGTCTTTGTTCTTTGCTCTTTCAGCGCAGCGGTCTTTCATCTCGCGCAAGCGCAAACAGTGGTCTGGAAAAACGGTCATCCGCTGGTTACCGACCCGGACAGTATCACGTTCGTGCAACCCGAGATGGGTGCGCAGGTTCTCCGTACAATAACGGAAGCGACATATACCGAGATCCATTTCCTCTATCCGACTACGGACTATCAGGGCAAGCCAATTTGGATGTCCGCCCAATTGCTGCTGGAAGACGAGCAGGTAGCAAGCAAGCATATCGGCAAGATGGCGATGTACAACCATTATACCGTCTTCCGTTCGGATGAATGTCCGACATGTGGTAACAGCGACTTGCAGAAGGTGCTTGTTCCTCTGCATTTTGCCGTAGTGTCTGCCGACTACGATGGGTTCGGTGAGACAGGCGACCGTGTACAGGCGTACTGCTTCGGTGAAGCCAACGCCCGCGCATCGATTGATGCCTTGCTTGCAGCGCGTGAGTGGTTGAAAAAAGAAGGTTATACGCTCAGCGACTCCATCATCAACTACGGCTATTCACAAGGCGGGCAGACCACCGTAGCGGCTATCAAACTGTCGCAGAGCGAATATCGCGGTAAGGTGCATTTCATGAAGAACTTTGCCGGCGCCGGTCCGTACAACCTGCGTCTGACCTATCGTAAGTTCCTCGAATGGGAAAAGATAGGCCTTCCGGCGGTGCTGCCGCAGACCATCATTACAGTCAACGAGCTGATGAACATGGGGCTTGATTATAAACAGGTGTTCCTATCACCCTTGGCGAACAACGTGAAGGGATGGTTCATCTCCAAGAAATTCGACACCGACGAACTGGGGGAACTAATCGGCTCGGACAGCATCAAGCATTTCATCCAACCTGTATATATGGATTCGACCAGCACCGAGACGGAAGTGGTGCTCAAAGAGGTGGACAAGCAGCTTCTAACCACCGGCTGGGTACCCGATACGGATACAGATATCAAGATATATCACTCGATGAAAGATGACATCGTAGCACCGGAGAACTCTATCGAAATGTATAATTTCTTCGTCAACAACGGAGTGACCAATTGTGTACTGGATACTACTTCGCTGACCGGCAAACACATGGCGTCCGGCACGAGTTTCGCCATGCTACTCATAGCCGAATTAGGAATATGGTAAGTAGTTCATAGTGTGAACTTAATGATTTGATGCTAAATGGAACTATCCAAACTATCTTGGAGCATACGTGGCACGTTAGGCCGCAAACTCCTGAAGAAATCGTTACAATACACGGGCGTAGTGGATTTTACGCTCGGCGACCCGGACATACCCACACCGGACGGCATCTGTGATGCGGCGATACGCTCCATCCGTGAGCATAAGACTCGATATACTGCCGCAGGTGGTATTGCACCATTGCGTGAAGCCGTGGCAGCGAACATGTCTGCCGAGACTGGGCTTCCGTTGACGGCAGAGAACGTAGCTATCACCATTGGAGCAACCGAAGCCATTTACTTGGCTTTCCGTATGTTGCTTAACCCTGACGACGAAGTCATCATCATTGGCCCTTCGTGGGCACAATGTCCCAATAACGTGCTGTTATGCGGTGCCAAACCAATCATGGCAGACCGTTTCACAGAAGGATTTCTACCGGACATCGACTACCTGCGCTCGTTGATAACCGACCGCACGAAGATTATCGTGGTTAACTCGCCTAACAATCCAACCGGCACGGTCTATCCGAAAGAGACGCTGCAAGCGATTGCGCAACTGGCGCACGAGAAAGGTATCTGTCTTTTCTCCGACGAGGTCTATGCTGCGCTCACGTTCGACAAACCGTTTATATCCGTGGCACACTGGTGCGACCAAGACAACGTAGTTGTTTTCAGCAGCTTCTCCAAGAATTTCTGCATGACCGGCTGGCGCGTGGGATGCGTCATCAGCGAACCGCATTTCATCAAGCGGCTCATTAAGATGCAGGAGAATGTGGCTATCTGTGCCGCTGCTCCCTCGCAGTGGGCAGCGCTGGAAGCCATCACGCACGCAGACAAATATGAAGCACCGATACGAGATAAGTTCCGTGCACGCCGAGAGGTACTTCTCGATGCTCTCAAGGATACACCGAAAATTAAGTTCTTCTGCCCGGATGCTACGTTCTACCTCTTTGTGGACATCAGCGAGACAGGACTCGACTCACGTACGTTCTGCGACCGGCTGATGGACGAGGAACATGTGGCTGTCACACCCGGACTGTCATTCGGCGATGCGTTTGACGGCTATATCCGTTTGGCGTTCACCCTGAATGACGATGTCCTCCGTGAAGGTGCCGCACGAATACGACGGTTTATCGAGCAAGCCTGAATTATTCGTTTTGTAAAAAAAGATATATGGTGCGACTAATTATCATATTCATGGCTTTCTGCTTCGTATCTGCCTCGATGCTGGCTAACGACAGTGTGCCTATCATCGAGGTGAAGGCAGACCGAACGATGATTTATCCCCAGCGCATGGACTTGACAGGAGAGGAGTCGCTGATGGATATCCTCCAGATGATGCCCGACCTCATGATACGCGGCTACGAAGATGTGATCAACGGTTATAACCTCCGCATGGATAACTGCCCTCCAAACGGAGATTTACGACTGATTCTCAGTCAGATGAAAGCGAAGGACATCGCCAAGATTCAGGTTTGCAACAATACCGGCGTAGCGAAAGGAACAATCGGAACGAATAAGGTAATAGACATCAACATGGCCATGTCGGACACCATCAAAGGGTTCGTGGAAGGGCAAGGAGGCTTTGGCAAGGAGCAGGAAGGCAACGGGACAGTGAATGTGTTACTAGGAAGTCGGCACACCGACCTCTATGCCAATGCCGCGTATCGGTATCAACAGGGGCATAAGGAGTACCTGTCGCTGCACATGACCAACCGCTTTGATGACCGGAACAGGCTGCTGACCTATTTCACCCAGCAGTTACTGAAACTGCCTGCCGAGACCACGCAGAAGATTATGGGGCGTGCGCGATATTTCCATACCTTTAATGAGGCAGGAACGGAACTGCTGCTCTTAGGCGGCTACCAATATGACGTCAATCCGACCGTCACCAATCGCTTGCCCATGTGGGTGGTGGAACTTAATACACCTTTGCCGGCGAAAGGACTGACGATGATGGTGGGTGCGGAAGGGGACTACCTGATGACGTGGCAGAAAGATACAGCCCGAAGTTGGGATGTTTTCAACCATGATATCTATCTGCAATTCACTTACAGCTTACCGCAGTGGCGGTTTACGGCGGGACATCGTGTGCTGTTCTACAACTACCGATTGACCGATTCCGGCACTACGCAGCGGCACACCGACATCCGTAACAATACCAACGTCTCGGTCATATATCAGCCTCATCCCTTCCATCAACTACAGTTGGGCTATTATCGAAAGTTCTACAACCCAGCTCACGCTGCCCTCCTGATGGAAGCCAATCCGCTGAACAAAGCGCTATGGGCGACAACCAAAGGGGAATTGAACGAAAAGGTAATCAATCAGATTTATCTATCCTATGCCTATAGTAAGCAGAAGCTAACGGTGCAGGCGGAAGGTGGGTATTATATCGTGGAGAACGACGCGGACTTTGGCGAAGTGAAGGCTTCGGCCTACTGGAAAACGAAATGGGTGACTCTGACCGGTGGAGCGAATCTGTATGTCGCGAAGAGCAAGGTATTTGCTTCGCTGCGTGTGGCACCTACCGCCTATCTGCCTCACCAATGGCAAATCGCACTGCAAGTCGTTTATTATACGCCGAAGAGTCCTGTTCGCGAATTATACGGCACGCCGGTCTATGGCTGTCTGTCCGTCAACAAGCAGATTGGTGCGCATTGGAACTTGGGCGTAGACTGGCATGATATGTTTGATAGTTGCCCTGTCGCCAAACTCAACCGCCATGCCGCAACGGTTAAAGTGCAATATAGATTTTAAAATCAAAAATCTAAAATCAAAAATCTAAAATGGTTACTCTTGAATTAAACATGGTTCAGACAGCCGGCATCGGTGCGTTAGCACTTATGATCGGTATGGTATTAACGCGCAAAGTAGGTTTTCTGCAGAAGTTCTGTGTGCCCTCGCCTGTGACGGGCGGCCTCATCTTCTCGTTAATCGGCTTAGCAATGTATGCATGGCTCCACATAGAGCTGTCGTTCGACCGCACGCTGCAGGATGTCTTCATGGTAGCGTTCTTCACATGTGTGGGCTACCAATGCGACCTGAAGGTGCTCAAGCAGGGCGGCAAACCTTTAGTGCTCATGTTGGTTCTGTTAGTGCTTATGATTACGCTGCAGAACCTGATGCCATGGGGTATCACGAAGCTCATGCGTGTTGACCCGCTTTTGGGTATCGCCGCAGGTAGTGTATCCATGACCGGTGGACACGGTACGGCAGGCGGTTTTGCCGGCATCTTGGAACAGATGGGACTGCATGGCGCAGCCACCATCGGCATGGCGGCAGCTACTTTCGGTCTGATAGCAGGTTCGATGGTGGGTGGTCCGCTGGCCAACCGCATCATCCGAACCAAACTGACGCAGGAACAAATGCAGCCCAAAGATGCAGCTATTGATCCCGCCATGTCCGGTATTGAGAGTGATGAGGCATCACCAGCCGGACGTGCTGAACGCATGAGTACCAACGAACAGGAGTTTCAGCAGTACGCTAAGGCCAGCTATTGGATTCTTATCGCCATGGGCGGTGGCACCTTGTTGAGTTGGGCACTCGCCAAGACAGGCGTCACGTTCCCGACCTATTTCGGTGCTCTGATATTAGCCGCCGTCCTCCGCAATACTATCGGCTTCATCCCTTACAAAGAAAACGGCGTATGGATCAAAGCGGACAAACTGCTGGATATGGAGCGTATCACGAGCGTAGGCAATATATGCTTGTCCATGTTCCTCGGCATGGCGATGATCTCGCTGCGACTATGGGAACTGCAGAGTCTGGCACTGCCGCTGGTCGTCATCCTTGCCGCCCAAGTGATCATGATGGTGGTGTTCGTCTATTTCGTCGCCTTCCCGATCTTAGGCCGCACCTACGATGCGGCAGTGCTCTGTGCCGGTCTATGCGGCTTCGGGTTAGGCGCTACACCCAACGCAATGGCGAACATGAGTGCCGTATGCTATAAGTACCATTATTCCCCGACGCCCTTCCTCATCGTGCCCATCATCGGTTCAATGTTTACTGATATTATCAACACCGGCATCATCTCCCTCTTCCTGAGGTTTTTAGGATAGTCTAGTGAATAATTAATAGTGAATAATTAATATCTTTTTTTGCAAAAATTTGCGTATTTCAAAAAATTGTTGTACTTTTGCGCGAAAATGCGCAAATAGAAATAAAATAGCAGCAAATAGATACACAATATATGAAAAACATTGCATTTATCATCAATCCCATATCGGGTACGCAGCAAAGCTCGAAGCGCAAGCTGCCGAAGCTGATTGAGAAGGAATTAGACCACAGTCTGTGGCTGCCGAACATCGTGTTTACGGAGTATGCCGGTCATGCGACGGAGTTGGCGCGTCAGTTTGCCGTAATGGGATTCGATGCGGTAGTGGCAGTCGGTGGTGACGGCACGGTGAACGAAGTGGCGCAGGGCTTGCGCGGCAGCCAAACCGCGTTGGGCATTCTGCCGTACGGCAGCGGAAACGGTTTTGCGCGCCATCTGCACATTCCGATGTCCCCCCAAAAAGCGATTCAGATGCTCAACCACTCGGAGCCCGTCTGTTGCGACTACGGTTTGGCGAACGACCGGATGTTCGTTACAACCTGCGGCACGGGATTTGATGCGCAGATTGCCTATCGCTTTGCGGGTGCAGGAAAACGCGGATTTGCGACATATATAGAGAAAGTGGTAAAGGACATGCTGTCGTATAAGTCGCAGACCTACCACATTGTCGGAGATAATCTTGATATCACGCACAAGGCGTTTTTGATTACGTTCGCCAATGCCTCACAATGGGGCAACGATGCGTATATAGCCCCGAAAGCAAGCGTACAGGACGGAAAGATGGATATCTGCATGATGAGTTCGTCGGCATTGTTAGGAGCCCCCGGCTTGGCACTGCGGCTGTTCACCAAGAATATCGACAACAGCCTGTTCATGGATACGGTCAAAGCGAAAGATGTGATGTTGTACCGCGAAGACGAAGGTCCGTTCCATCTGGACGGTGACCCCGTGAAGATGCCGAAAGATATACGGATCCGGATTGTGGAGGACGGAATACGCGTACTCGTTGAGAAGAGGTTTTAATTTACCATTTGTTCATTTATTTAGTCATTTATGGTTGTTAAGTTTATCAATAAGAGTAATAATCCACTCCCAAAATATGAGAGTGAACAGGCGGCAGGGATGGATATCCGTTGTCATTTGGAGGCACCGTTGACGCTTCTCCCCCTGGAGCGCAAACTGATTCCGACGGGTTTGTTCATGCAGTTGCCGGCAGGTTACGAGGCGCAGATTCGTCCCCGCAGCGGTTTGGCACTCAAACACGGATTGACCGTACTCAACACGCCGGGTACGATTGATGCCGATTATCGCGGCGAAGTGGGGGTGATTCTGATTAACCTGTCGAACGAACCGCAGACGATTGAAAACGGCGAGCGGATCTGCCAGATGGTGATAGCCAAACACGAGCAGCCCGAAGTGGTGGAGGTGGAGACCTTGGACGAAACCGAACGCGGTGCAGGAGGATTCGGACATAGCGGAACAAAATAAAGGCGAAAGGCTAAAGGCTATAGGTTATGGGTTACGGGTTACGGGTTATAGCGTGTGTGGTATTGGCAGTGGTGTTGGCGATGGGAGTATCCGCCAAGAAAAAAGCCAAAACACCGGAGCTGACGGAGGAGCAACAGGAGCAGTTCCTGTATTACTTCTACGCCTCGCGGCAGGCTATCGACCAGGAAGATTACGCCCAAGCGCTGCTATTGCTTGACTTCTGCCACCAAATAAACCCGTACGACGGACTTACAAAGGCCAATTTAGGGCGTTTGTATGCCGCGTTGGGCGATGACAAGAAAGCCGAAACCTACCTAAGCGAAGCGTCACAATTGGCGCCGGACGACTGTTGGGAATCGTATGCGGATTATCTGCTGCGAAAGAACGACTATCCCAATACCCTGCGTGCCAAATCCGTTATCGAACAAGCCTTCAAACGCCACCCGAAAGATGCAGACATCGCGGAGAGTCTGATGCAGGTATATCTGCGACTGCGCAAGACCAAGGAAGCGTTGGCGATGCAAGACAAGATAGACGCCCTCAAAGGAGAGACTATGAACAGCGCCGTGAACCGCTTTCAGATTTACAAACAGATGCGTCAGTTCGACAAAGCGGACGCGGAGCTGGAAAAGTGTCTAACCGACTATCCTGAGTCGATGTATTTTCTGCTGCTGCGGGCAGAGTTATATACGATATACAAAAGTCAGGAAGATATATTCGCACTCTGCGAGAAGATGGCACAGTTGTTCCCCTTGGACGAGCAAGAATGGTCTATGTTGCGTTCAAACAGGCTGTGCCGGTACTATATCGGACTGATTAAATCCGCCGAAGCCGACAGTCTTGCTCACGTGAATGAGATGGATCGCGCCTACGAAACCTACGAAATCGCCCTCGCGCTAATCCCGAACCATTCGGTGATAATGAACAATTACGCCTACAATCTTGCCATCAACGGCGGCGATATCAAGAAAGCTGAACGAATGAGTGCCGCCACTATCAAGGAAGAGCCCGATAACCCGATATACCTCGATACCTACGGATGGATTCTGCACCTGCAAGGACAAAACGCCTTGGCAAAGTTCTACCTGCGCAAAGCCTTGGAGAACGTGCAGGATGAGGAAAATAAAGCCGTTATTTCAGAACACTTGAAGGAAATTGAACAATAGGATTTTCATAGTATGTCTGGCAGCGGTACTGCTCTGCAGCTGTGCCGGAAAGAAACGCGTAGTCAAACCGACGGAGCCCTCACCGGAAGGTCCCGAGTTGATGGTTGACACAGTAGCTCAGTGGCAAACAGCCAAGGTCACAAACTCGACGCTGACACTGAATGTGAACGAGTTGAGTTATTCCGTAGCTTGCCAAATGCAGACGGTACGGGATTCGATGATTGTGATTTCGATAATGCCGATGTTGAATATGGAATTGTTGCGCATCGAAGTGACACCCGATACGGCTTATGTGATAGACAAAGTGAATCACCGCTATACCCGACTGCCGCTGAGTGCCGCCCAAGAGGAAGTGGTTCCGGCACTACGGTGGAATGACTTGCAGGACTTCGCCTCCGGTTCGCAAACAGGAGAAAACACCTCCTTGGGATATTCGTTCCGTGCGCTTACGGTTCGGTTGAAAGCCATCTACGGGACAGTGGAATATGATGTTCCGGTAAATGTCAAACACCTGCAACTGGAGCGCTATGAGTTTGTGGATATAAACACCCTTTTACGATGAAACGACTGCTGACATATATAGTAATTCTCCTCTGCGTGAACGCTGTTTCCGCGCAGAATGTGAAGACATTGCAAAAGCAGCAGCGTGAACTGAAAAAGCAGATTGAGCAGACCAACAAAATGCTGCAACAAACCAAAAAGACAGAGTCTGCTACTGTAACGAAACTGCAACTGATTAATCAGAATATTCAGACCCAAAAGAAACTGATTACCAATCTTGACAACGAGATTTCCACCTTGGACAACGAGATGGAAGGTTTGAGTCGCAAGAAGGACACCCTTGAGCGCAACCTGACGGCATTGAAAGCTGACTACGCCAAGATGACCCGCGAGAGCCATTATGCGCGATTGCAACAATCTCCGCTGCTGTTCCTGCTTTCATCAAATAGTTTTCAGCAATTGGTGCGTCGAATCCGCTATATGCAGCAAGTGGCACAATACAGGCGGCAACAAGTCGCTCGCATTGAAGGCGTCAAACGCGAAATCGAAGAGCAAGACCAGCAGTTGCGTGAACATAAACAGGACAAACAGCAGGCGTTGAAAAAGCAGAAGCGCGAGCATGAAACGCTGGCTCGAGACGAACGCAAACAGCAACAGATGCTCAAGGACCTGAAGAAGAAAGAAAAAGACCTGCTCGCTCAACTCAAGAAACAGCAGAAGAAAGCGGACGACCTGAATAAGAAGATAACCGAGACGATTGAGAAACAGGCAAAAGCGCAATCGAAAGTGACCCTGACGAAGGAGCAGCAGTTAGTGGCCGGCGGCTTTGAGCAGAATAAAGGCAAACTGCCATGGCCGGTAGAACAAGGCTTTATCAGTGGCACTTTCGGCAAACACCAACATCCGGTTTACAAAGATTTGACAGTGGATAACAAAGGAATCTATCTGCAAACCACTGCAGGTTCGGCAGCTCGTGCCGTGTTTGAAGGTGAAGTGACTTCGTGCTTCCTCATGAGTGGCTCGTATGCGGTGATTGTGGCGCACGGAAACTATCGGTCTGTATATGCAGGATTGAGCCGCCTAAACGTCAAACAAGGCGATAAAGTGACTGCCAAACAGAAACTCGGAACCATCTATTCCGACCCCGAACAAGATAACAAGACCGAACTATTCTTCCAGATTTGGAAGGACAAAACAATACAAAATCCCAGTACTTGGCTGGCGAATTGAAAAGTGAAAGGTGAATGTTATGAAGAAGATATTTTTGTTTTTGACACTCAGTGTGGTTATGCTTTCCGGCTGTAAGAAAGACGACTGGCTGGACTGGAAAGCCCAGAACGAATTGTGGTTGGCACAGAACAAGACCAAACCCAATATACAAGTGACAGAGAGCGGGTTGCAGTATCGAATTATTGCCGACCCCAATCCAACCGACGCGCGTCCGAATTCCGGCAGTATTGTGTATTGCGACTACCGCGGCAAACTGATTAACGGTGTACAGTTTGACGGCGGAAGTGCCGCTCTACAGGTGAGCAATGTAGTGGCTGGCTTTGCGGAAGGACTGAAGAAGATTCACTGCCACGGTGATATAGAGCTGTATATCCCGCAGGATTTGGGCTACAAAGAAGAGGAACAAGGCACGGAAGGTACTTCATCCTATATCCCGCCGTACTCGACGCTTATCTTCACTATTCATGTACGGTCCGTACAATAATATATGAAGGGACTGTTTCTGCACTACATAACGATTCTTCTGTTGGCAGCTTCACTCATGAGCTGCGAAGACACTACGTTCAAGAGTTCGGTGCCCACTCGTCCTGTGCAGCTAACAATCAACACGTCGGCCGGTATGTATGTGCACTTTGTGCGGGAGAATATCGGCGCGTATGTGGTGGTGGACCCTACCGGCTATCACTTCAACGGACAGACACTGCCGCTGACGAGCAACGACTATTACGGCTTTGCCGGAGTGGTTATCTATGTGAACAACGACCGTAACTACTGCGCTTTTGACCTCTGCTGTCCGCATTGTTTGAGCCAAGTGCAACCGTGCCAGATTGACGGCTGTTATGCGGTGTGTCCGATTTGCGGCGAACAATACGACCTCAGTTTCGGCTACGCTACGCCTTCAAAGGGTGTTTCCAAAGAGGCACTACGCAAATATACGACCTCCTATGCAGCACCCAAACTGACTATCCACGACTAAAATGATTGCCCCTAACGAGCTTATATCAATCGGTTCTATTCGCCGCACACATGGTAAAAACGGCGAACTACAATGCCACACCACCAATACCTTGTGGGAAGATTCTGAAGCAGAGTTTATGTTTCTGCTGATTGATGCTATTCCCGTGCCGTTTAGGGTGACTGATTGGCGCACGAAGGGTACAGAAGACCTTATTGTGCGCTTCAAAGGCGTAGATACCGAACCTGCCGCAACACGACTGGTCGGCTGCGAAGCGTTTATGCTGCGCAAAGATATAGCCAATGAAACCGACGAGGGTTTGGTGACTTGGCAAGATCTTGCCGGACGGCAACTGATAGATACCGAACAGGGCAAGTTGGGGATAATCCGGTCGGTAGATGAGACTACCGCCAACACATTAGTGGAACTGGAGAACGGGCAATTACTCCCCCTGCACGAAGACTTTATTATTGAGATTACAGACAACTCCTTGGTTGTCAGATTCCCCTTCCAACTATGAAGAAACTATCCTCCGCAGAGATGAACCGCTTAACGCCGGAAGCGTATCAGGAAGCACCGAAAGTACCGCTGTTAGTGGTGCTGGATAATGTGCGCTCGCAACATAATGTGGGGGCGGTTTTTCGGACGGCTGATGCTTTCAGGCTGCAAGGAATCTACCTCTGCGGTATCTGTTGCTGTCCGCCGAATGCCGAGATTCATAAGACGGCACTTGGAGCAGAAAACACCGTTGAATGGCAGTACTTTGCAGAGACTTCGGATGCCGTCAACGCGTTGCATAAGGCGGGCTATACCGTTTATGCCGTTGAACAGGTACAAGGCTCCGTCACGTTGGAAGCTATCAGCAGTCAGTTGTCAGTTGTCAGCGCGCCCAAGATAGCAGTCGTTCTCGGACACGAAGTGTTTGGCGTCAAACAAGAGGTGGTAGATGCCAGTGATGGCTGCATTGAGATTCCTCAATATGGAACCAAGCACTCGCTCAATGTGTCTGTTACCGCCGGTATAGTACTATACGAACTTAGCCGAATTCTCCGCGCCCTATGAACCTCCAACTACTCTCTCCCGCCCGTGATCTTACCGTTGCCAAAGCTGCTATTCAAGCAGGGGCAGATGCGGTATATATCGGTGCTCCGCGTTTTGGGGCACGAGAAGCGGCTGGCAATTCATTAGAGGACATTGCGGCACTTGTTTCTTACGCGCAAGCTTTTGGTGTGAAGGTGTTAGTGACACTAAATACGCTACTCTATCCGGAGGAAATAAACGAGGCTTTTTGCCTTGCTCAGCAATTGCACGCGATAGGTATAGACGCCCTTATTGTACAGGATTTGACATTTGCGGAACTGCTCTTCCGCGAATTACCGGATTTGCGACTACATGCTTCCACGCAATGCGATAACCGCACATCGGAGCAAGTAGCTCAACTGCATGAAATGGGATTCAAGCGGGTAGTACTTGCGCGAGAATTATCCATCGAGGAGATACGTGCTATACACCAAGCCGTGCCCGATATCGAATTGGAAGCGTTTGTGCATGGCGCGCTTTGTGTGTCCTATTCGGGAAGATGTTATATGTCCGAAGAACTGCTCGGACGCTCTGCCAACCGCGGTTGCTGTGCACAAATGTGCCGTATGCAATACGACTTGCTCGATGTGGATAAGAATGAGGTATTAGACGACGAAGGCAAGCCTATTCATCAGCGGTATTTGTTATCGTTGCAAGACCTTGACCGGTCTGCGTATTTGGCCGAACTGATTGAAGCCGGAGTCACGACCTTCAAGATTGAAGGCCGACTCAAAGATGCCGCCTACGTGACAAATATCACCGCATACTATCGCCAAAAGATAGACAAAATCGCCAATCGACCAATCGTCAATCATCCAATCGTAAATGTCGGATTTGCCCCCGATCCAACCAAGACTTTTCATAGAGGCGCAACGGATTATTTCCTGCACGGACGCACCCGTCCGATGGCGAACTGGCAAACTCCTAAATCCACCGGTGAGTATATCGGTGAAGTACTGGAAGTGCGCGGCAACAGACTCCGTGTCCGCCTACAAGATGGTATCACCTTACACAACGGCGATGGACTGGCTATCGGAGACGAAGGCTTTGCTGTAAACGGCGTAGAAGGCAATATCATCAAAACAAACAAGTCCCTTTCAACACTCAACTTGCAATTACCGGCAAAAATCTATCGCAATGCTGATACTGAATTTGCCAAGACTTTGCACTCCGAACGGCGAGTGCCCGTAGATGTATTATTGGAAGAGACAGAAAACGGCTACCGTCTGACTTATACACCCTTAGACCAACAGTTGGCTCCTTTATCAGGAACCTTTGAAGCCGCTCATGAAGCAGCCACCAATCCTGAACGCGCAGAGGCGACTTTGCAACAACAACTGACGAAGTTAGGTGACAGTATCTATATCGCGCAGTCGTTCAAGGCACAGGTGTCAGTTATGCCCTTTCTGCCGGTATCGGTACTGAACGTTTGGCGCAGACAACTCACCGCCATATCGGTTCCGCCTGCGGTGCCGGAAGTATCTATGCCGGCTGTCAATCGTCCCATTGTCAATCACTCGTCAATCATAAATCGTCCAATCATAAATCCCTTGATGACTTGCCGCTACTGCCTGTTATCCGAAATGGGGCACTGCCGCAAAATAAAACCCCTACAAAAAGAGCCGCGTTTCTTGCGGCTCCGGAACAGCACAACGGTGCAATTGCGTTTTGATTGCATCCGTTGCGAAATGCAGATTCTCAAATAGGATTACCTCTCCGTAAAGATAGAACGGCTGAGGGCTTGGAGCGCTTGAACCTTGAATTGCGAAGGTACGAGAATGGAGATATTGTGCTCTGAACCTCCGTAGCTAATCATTCGAATCGGTATTTCTTTGAGGGCAGAGACCACAATTCCCTCCAACCCTTGGTTAGACGGTTGCAGATTCCCAACCACGGAAATAATAGACATATTATCTTCAACAGTCACGGTGCCGAGCGTACGCAGTTCAGCCAAAATCGGCTCTAGGTGTGCACTATTATCCACGGACATAGAAACCGCCACCTCAGAAGTGGTGATAAGGTCAATAGCCGTCCGATAGTTCTCAAAAATCTTGAATACCCAACTAAGAAAACCGTAAGCCATCAGCATTCGGTCTGATTGCACACGAATCGCATAAATACCGTCTTTAGCAGCTACCGCTTTGATGGTACCGAAGCCGGTATGGTTGTCAATAAACGTGCCCTGAGCATTTGGCTGCATCGTATTGAGCAGTCTGACTGGGACGTTGTGCATCTTAGCCGGCAGAATACAAGTAGGGTGTAATATCTTCGCACCGAAGTACGCCAACTCTGCCGCCTCATCAAAACTCAGGTGCGGAAGTGGCTGTGTCCCCTCGACATAGCGCGGGTCATTGTTATGAATGCCGTCAATATCGGTCCAAATCTGTATCTCTTCCGCCTCAAGGACAGCTCCAATGATAGACGCGGTATAGTCACTACCGCCACGCTGGAGATTGTCAATCTGTCCTTGGGCATTGCGGCAGATGAATCCTTGCGTGATGATAATTTGGTGTTCGCCCAATTGTTGCAATTGTTCTCTCAAAAGGCTCTCGGTCAAGTGAAAGCTCGGTTCACCATCGGTATTGAGTCGCATAAAGTCTAATGCCGGCATTAATACCACATCTATGCCCTGTTGCACCATATAAGTGGTCATCATTGTCGTGGAAATGAGTTCTCCAAATGCGACAATGTCTTTTTCCGCCTGTGGGGTATATGGTTGCAGACAGATTCGCCGCAGCGATGCAAAGAACGGCTGAATATGTGCAAAATCAATAGCCAAACCACTACATTCGGTACGGTATTTTTTCTCTAAGAGATTGATTGTATCCGTTGCTCCGCTGGTGTTAAAGATACGGACGTATTCGGCTATTTGCAGGAGTTGATTAGTCGTGCCGGACATCGCTGAGAGCACAACAACCAATTGACAATTGGACGATTGACGATTGTCGATTGAGTCGGTAATGAGTTTAGCAACCGCTTTCATACGATCAGCCGAACCGACACTGGTACCACCAAATTTGAGAACCTTCATAAGATTTACGATTGGACGATTTACGATTAAAGTGTTAATATTGTTTGACGATAGCGGTCGGGCATAGACATAAGCGGTTTTTTATGCGTATTGAAACGACAGGTTAGCCACCACTTTGCGATACGGGCTTTAGACATAACAGTTACGCGCTTTCCTGCCAGACGGAATCGCAAATCCAGATACCGGCTACGAAGCACATTGTGACAATCTGCTACTGCATCAAACTGCTTATAGTCAATATCTTGCAACAAACGATTGAGCCCTTTTATGCCCTTATGACGGCCTTGGAGGTCTGCACCAAAGAAGAGAATATTTTCGGCAAGACCGGCAAATAAGGGCGCAAATCGGTCACGGGAAAGAACCGTAACGGACACCGTAGCAGGAAGTTCCTTAAGGACTGCAGCAAGCATCGCCACATCGCCTAAAGCTGAAAACCGTATAACGAGTACCTTTTTCACTTTTTGCCGTAAAGAACCGGATTTAGTGTCGGGTCGTTATACATCTTCATCTGACGATAGACCTTCATAACGCGCACGCCGTGGGCATAATCATCAAGAAGTTGCGAGATAGACGTGGTCATATCGGAGAGTTGCTCCTTCAGTACAGCCATTTTTGCAACACATTTATCGTGCTGTTCGGCAGAAACATCCGTGCGGTCCACTTGTTCTTGCATGTGCCAAAGTTTCACGTGCAGAATACTCAGCCTATCAATCGCCCAAGCAGGACTCTCGGTATTAATGCGCGCCTCAGGTTGGGGCTTAACAGCATGAAACTGCTCCCAGAAATAAGAATCAATCCGCTCCACGAGGTCGGTACGGTCTTGGTTGCTATGGTCTATCCGGCGTTTTAGTGCGAGCGCAGCTACAGGGTCGATTTGTGGGTCACGAATGATGTCCTCGAGATGCCACTGCACTACGTCAATCCAGTTCTTAAGATACAAATCGGCTTCGATTGTACCTGCCGGATACGGATTGGCAATCGGGGCGTCAACATTGTCGGTCTTGTGATAGTCCTTGACCGCCTGCGCAAAGATTTGATTGGATAATGCTACGAAATTCATATTAATAATGTTTAATTAGTCCTTGTTTGGTAATAGTAAAGAGGAAACCGTAACTTCCTTTCCGGTCCCCGTTTCCGAGGTCGGCTGCAAGGGATAAGCCGAACTCAAGATTCCATGCTTTAGGCACGATTTTTTTGACCTCAAGCATCAAAGATGTTTTGGTGTCCTTGTTAGGCATTTTATAGGTGCCATAGGTTTTTGCGTGAGCGGCAATCACGCGGTATCTAAAGCCGTATATATCCCCCTTGACCGCTGCCCAGAAAGCCGTTACACGATTGTTATTCGGTGTGCAGAAGGGTGAACCCAGACAACGTCCAAAGTATGTCCAGCCTTGCTGATAAACAATGTTATAATAATAGTTATCATTGCCGCCGAAGACATAGCCGTCTCGGTCATGATAAGGGCCGGATTGGTCGGTTGTCTGGAGGTATTCTACGGTCAAGCCGGAAATAAACGGCCAATAAGTCTGCGAAGCGTGAATACCCCAACGACCGTCTTTTTTATTCTGACTGAAGCCTATCAGTCGAGGACGACCGTCCTCCTGAATATCCTGCCAATAGAGGTCCATGTGCCATTTATCCCCTTTGGCGGTCAAGCACAAGATCTGGCTTAGGATGTGATTACCTTGCGCATTGAGTTGCTCATTGGCGCCTATCCCGCCGCCGTGAGCGCCAAAGACGTTCTTGAAAGCGCTAAACCCGTTTCCAAGGTTGCCTAAAACAGACGAATAGCCTCCCCATTGGGCTGCGTGGTGGAACTCATAACTAAGGTTCACGGGCAACTTGCCACCGATTCGTCCTCCGATAAACTTGTGGTGGAAGAGGGTCTTGGAGACGAAGTCATTATTGTCTGCCAGCCATCCGTGCGTTATACCTCCTTTGAGTTCCGCGTAACCAAAAAGCCCGGGGATAGGAGTCCAGTTATCAATACCAATAGTAATGCGCGGTATAGGATGCGCGTTATTCGAAAGAACCAGACTTCCTCCCGTTAGTTCGGGGTCGCCCACATCGTAATACACAGGATGAATACCCGCTGTTATATCCACCACATAAAGCCGCACGTGGGCATACAGTTCACGGAAATAGCCGGTTACTTGCGGCTTGGTATTGGCGAGAACCGTTTGTTGCGCCCCTTGTATTCTTCCGGTGAGGACAATGGCGCCGTCATAGTCAAACCAACGGTTCGGACGGGTAGCCGGCTTGATGATACCGGCACTAAGGTTGCCGCTATTGGGTTGCAGGGCGATATTGCCATTTGTGTTTGCGTGCAATAAGGACGGAGATGTTTCTCCGGATGAAGCGAGTACGCTGAACTCGCCTACATAATAGAGGCTGTCGCGGCACGTGTCAGGCTCTGCCATCGGTAAAGGCCACCAATTCCACGCCATCGCAGGCAGAGTCAGCAAACTCAGTAATATGGTTAATATCCTATTCAACACGATACAATTGTTTTAACAATCGCCCCTCGGTATCTTCGCCAAGACCGAAATAGGCTTTACCATTCAACGTGAATGCCACCAGATTCTCTGCAGTGCCGTAAGGCATCTGACCACAATGTTCCCACTTGTCAGATTGGGGATCATAGCGATAATAGTCGCAGAACACTTCGCCTCCGGTATATTCGCCGGCAAAGCAGCGACCGCCGAAAACATAAATATAATCATTTGTTGCGCAACACGCCCCCAAGGTACGTCCCTTACCCGGGATATCGGTACGTTTGGTCCATTTATCGGTCGACAGATCCACCTCAAACCACTGCGTCAGATTGCTTGTATTATTACCTAATCCGTAGAAATAGCGGTCTTGCACCTGCGCGCCAACTCCGCCGAAACCAGACTTGGCACGAAGATGACTTTCCTCCTCGCGAGTCCACTCGTTCTTATCAATGTCATAATGATGTATATGCCTTGAGAAACATCCGTCTGCCCCGTAAATGGCATATATTCGGTTCCCGACAAGGTAGGTTGTGTTGCCTATCGTGCACTGACTGACAAAGTCCTGCAGTTGCTCCCACTTTCCGCTAGCCGGCGTATAGCGCCACCAGTCGCGCAAGTAACAGCTGTCTTCATATATCTTCCCTGAGAAACCCAACCCCAAATAGATAGTTTTTCCGACCGCAATCATCGAGGGGTGAACACGACCTTTAAGAGGCGTTTTGATGCAGTTCCACGTGTTGTTTGCCACATCATACTCCCATAGTTCGTTGCGGTACTTTCCGGCAGAATCTCGTCCACCGAAGACATAGGCTTTTCCGTCACACGCTGTAGCACATGCGCTTGCACGACCTTCCGGAATCGGTGTACAAGGCACCACAGACAACGTCACTTCTTCCGTCCGCGAACAGGCAGCACACAATACTGCCACCAAAACGATAATATAGGAGAATACGCGAGTCACTAATCTACGTGAGTTTTCTTTTTCAGCTCAAAGTCGCGCCCAAGATAGTTCTTTCTCACAATCGGGTTAGCCGCCAATTCCTCGGGAGTGCCGTGAAATAGAATCTTTCCTTCGAACAGCAGATAGGCACGGTCTGTAATCATCAGTGTCTCATCCACATTATGGTCAGTAATAAGGATACCTATATTCTTGCTCTTGAGCCGCCAAACAACGTCTTGAATCTCCTGCACCGCGATAGGGTCAACGCCCGCAAAAGGCTCATCCAGCATCACAAACTTCGGCTCAATGGCGAGACATCGCGCAATCTCTGTACGACGACGCTCACCACCGCTCAGACGGTCTCCCAAATTATGGCGAACATGATTGAGATTGAACTCCTGAATGAGCTGCTCTAACTTCTCTTTCTGATACTCCTTCGAGAACGTTGTCATCTCCAAGACGGCGCGAATATTATCCTCCACCGACAGCTTGCGAAACACACTCGCCTCTTGCGGCAGATAACCGATACCGAGCTGTGCACGCTTGTACATCGGTAGGCCGGTTATATCTTGGTCATTGAGGAAAATCTTACCGTTATTGGACGTAATCAAACCCACTGTCATATAAAACGTGGTCGTCTTACCAGCCCCGTTCGGACCCAATAAGCCGACTATCTCTCCCTGCTCCAAGTGGATACTTACGTCATTAACGACCGTTCGTTTTCCGTATTTCTTGACTAAATGCTCTGTTCTTAATTTATCCATAAACCTATCGGACAGTGGTCGCTATGAACGACCTCATTGTATATTCGTGCATTATAAACCCTGTTGCGCAAGGGTTCGCTCACCCACTCATAGTCAATTCGCCAACCGGCGTTAGTCGCCCTTGCACCGGCGCGGTAACTCCACCAACTGTATTTCTCCGGCGATTGGTCAAACATCCTGAAGCTATCCACCAATCCGCTGGCTTCCCAACGGTCCATCCACTCCCGCTCTTCCGGCAGAAATCCACTGACGCCTACTTGCCGCTCAGGGTGATTGATATCTATCGGTTTGTGGCAGATATTATAGTCGCCGCAAATAACAAGGTTCGGACGCTCCTTGCGCAAGTCCTGAATCCAAAGCAGAAAATCCTCCAAGAACTCCATCTTGAAGTCCTGCCGGATATCGCCGGTCGTGCCACTGGGGATATACACATTCACCACCGTCACGTCTCCGAAATCGGCGCGTAATACCCTTCCTTCACTGTCGTAGCGGGGCATATTCATCCCAGCCACCACCTTATCCGGCTCAATACGGCTGAAGATACACACACCTGAATAGCCTTTTTTCTGCGCAGAGTGGATATAACTGCGATAGCCGAGTTCCTGCATCGCCAACACATCTATCTGCTCCGGTTGGGCTTTCGATTCCTGAATACAGAACACATCTGGCTGTTCGTCCTTAAGCCACTCCAGCAGACCTTTCGCAATCGCGCTGCGAATACCGTTGAGATTGTAAGATATTATCTTCATGCTTATAGTTTTTCGCCTAATAATGAGTATTTGACCCCGTCACGGACAATCACCACTTGTCCGTTCTCCAGCCTCTTCATCCAAACACCTTGTGACCTTGTGCCGTTCAATCCGTCTTCGCTCGTAGCCCCGATATCCGATGAATAACCCAACGAGAACGATATCTCCTCGTTGGCTTCCGTGATATTCGTGATTCCGTAATTCGGAATCTTCACGTACTCCGTAGCTCCGGCGGGGAAAAGGTCTGTTTGTTTGCCGAAATAGCCGTTTTCGCGGTTGTATTGGGTATAACTCGGTGTCAAGCCGTCGGCTTCAATGAGGTCAACGCAAAGATTGCCGCTATTGTTATTCACCGTGTTACCTGACCACACACCGTGCGAATAATTGATTTTCGTCAGCATCAGCCCATGCCCCGGAATATAACCGTCCCAACCCTTCTGCTGACGGTTTTCCAACACATAAAACTCCGTAGGATAAGGGTCATTACCTTGGCCGTTGAACGCGCCGGTCGGAGTAATCACACATACATCATTGAAAGCCTGCAACTCTTTGATGCTAACCTCGCCATACGTACTCAGAACGCGTGACGTCGCCCAACCGAAGAACAGCCGCTCGTAGCCCGAATAGGCAGGCGGCGTATTGCCGTCGTTGTTATACGGACCGTAATCCATCACTTCCCAACAACCACTCGTCTTATGGTTGCCTCCATTGGCAGGATAGATATCCGGCAAACCTAACACGTGACTGAACTCATGGCAGAACGTGCCGATTCCGCAGCGCGCATTCGAGACATAATTCAACTCGCTGCTGCATGCATATAAATCCACCTTTTTCCCGTCCAAGGTCAGCGTAATTCCGCCTCCGCTGTATAGCTGCCAACTATGCGGCCAAATCGTAGTGGTAGGAGCGCCGTCCGCTTCGCAATAACCCGCGTACAACACATACACAAAATCCACCTTCCCGTTCTTGTCATTGTCATATAGGGAGAAGTCCACACCGTCTTTGTCAGCCAGTTCGCAAGCCTCCTTCACCATATAGTGCGGACGCTTATCCGTACCTGCACCACCTTTATTCTCTCCGTAATAGGCCATATTCTCGGATACCGTATAGGGGCCTACCACATCAAAGGTCGGCTGATACTGCCCGCCAGATTGGTCCATGAAGTACTTCCGTACCGACCCTTCAGCAGTAATATTTACCGTCTTATGGGTATCGGGGTCGGTATAGGAATAACTGTACGAATAATTGTCTGCATTATGCATGTCACGAAGGATTGCCAAGGTATTCGTGCTTTGGAAGGCCACATCCTGAAAATTAACCAAGATAATCAATCCTCGCGGAGCAAGATTGCGCGGAGACGCCTGCTGAACAGCCTGCGGCATATAGAGCGGAGACGCCTTGCGACGATGGCTTATAGCTTCCTCTGTCAGCGCGGAGGTTGGAACATATTTCCCTTCGGCATCTTGGGTCAGCCATTCGCCCGCGGCATTCGTCTCCCAGTGAAAAAACTCATCGCCGTGCAGATACACGGTAATCGTACTACCGTCCGGCTGGGTACGTTCAATCGGCCCACGATACGCAGGCTTGGCACACAACACCCCCGCCGACACAACCACCATCAATAATATAACTACCTTCCTCATAAAATCTTCAATCAATCGTAAATCGTTAATCGTCAAATCGTCAAATCTTCTTGATTCCTTTCTTATCCAACCATTTTTTCTCGCATTTCTTTCGGTCGGCTTCATTGCGCGCCACTTTGCGGCTCGCCACTATCGATCCGTCTTTCTTCTGCGTAGCATAGCACCATTCGCCCGCGGCATTTTCCTTGATTTGCCAGCCGTCTATCGTCATCGCATAATGACTCCGCTCATCGCCGCGTAGCAAGGTCTGCAACTTATATCCGTCCGGTTGCTCGCGAATGATGGTACCACCATAAGCAGGTACTCGCTGTTGCGCCTGCGCACCAACTACCCCGGCCACAAACATCATCAATAAAATAATTATCCTTCTCATAATCAGTCTGTATTCTGTCAGCGATGCGGTCTTTACTCTGTCAGCGAAGCGGTCTTAATCTTCTTAAACAGCTCGCTCGCAAACACAAAGTCATTCAGCGCCTCATTATCGCTGTTACAAATATCATGCCGTGAACCCTGCCACTCCAACCGACCGTTCTTGAGGAACAATATATTGTCCCCTATCTCCATAATCGAGTTCATATCGTGCGAGTTTACAATCGTGCAGATATTATATTCCCGTGTGATATCCTGTATCAACTGGTCTATCACTAAACTCGTCTTCGGGTCTAAACCCGAGTTTGGTTCGTCGCAGAACAAGTACTTCGGATTCAGCACTATCGCACGCGCAATTGCCACACGCTTCTGCTGACCGCCGCTAATCTCACTCGGCATCAAATCGTATGTATGCTCCGGCATATTCACACGCTTCAGGCAGAACAACGCACGCTCACGCATCTCCTCATCGCTCATCTGAGAGAACATCTCCAACGGGAACAGTACGTTTTGCAGCACCGTCATCGAATCAAACAACGCCGAACCTTGAAACAACGTCCCCACCTCACGATGGTATGCGCGCATTTGTTTCTCGTTGAAACCTGTAATGTCTTGACCGTTACTAATCAATATCCGTCCATCTTCGGGCTTGAACAAACCGAGCATCGTCTTCATCAATACCGTTTTGCCGGAACCCGACTGACCGATAATCATGTTCACTTCCCCGTCGCGAAACTCCGCGCTGATATCATTCAGCACCGTCACGCCCTCAAACCGCTTTACTATATTCTTAACTTCTATCACAATCGCAAATCGTCCAATCGTCAATTCAACATAAGGTTAGTCAGCGCCACATCTAACAGCAGTATCACAATACTACTGTTCACCACCGCTTTCGTACTCGCGCGACCGACTTCCAACGCGCCTCCGTACGCATAGTAGCCGTAATAACTCGACATACTCGCTATCACAAACGCAAACACCACCGTCTTGATGAATGAATACCACACATAGAACGGCACAAACGCATACTGGATACCTATCAGATACTCCGCAGTAGTCATGATATCCGTTACACCGCTTATCACGTATCCGCCTACCAAACCTACCGCCATCGACAACGTCACTAACAGCGGCATCATCACCATAAACGCTATTACCTTCGGAAATATCAGGTAGTTCGCACTGTTCACACCCATTATCTCCATCGCGTCTATCTGCTCCGTAATGCGCATCGTTCCTATCTCCGACGCAATGTTACTGCCCACCTTGCCCGCCAACAACAAGCACAATATCGTACTGGAGAACTCCAATAAGATACAGTCACGCGTCACCAAACCTGTCGTATATACCGGCAATAACGGATTACTTGTGTTCAACTTTGTCTGCATCGTCATGATGGCACCCATGAACACACTAACTATCAGCGTTATCAGTATCGACTGCAAACCCTGTTTCTCCATCTCAAACGATAACTGACGCCAAAACATCCGCTGACGGTCCGGCAATCGAAACGCTCGAAACATCAACAAAAAATATGCTCCTATTCCTTCGATTAGTTTCATAAAACTAAATTTCGCGCAAAGGTACTACAAAAAAATGAAATGTGCAAATTTTTTTACATTTTCGTATTTACACATTTAAATCTTATGATTTATTGACGATTTTTTTAATTCAATTTTCCTTTACCTCCAATCACAAATCTATAATCTTTTATCTCTATTTTTCAATCTTCAATATTAAATTTTCCATCTTCAACATTAAACCTCCAACCATCATTTTCTTACTCTCCGTAACTCATTGATAATCAATATACCTTCCTGCACTATTCCTGCACTATTGCTGGACTATTCCTGTACGATTCTCGTACTATTAAGCATCTCTTACCTAAATCGTACCAATAAAAAAGCACCTCACCTTTGAAGTGAAGTGCTTTTGTCTTTCTACTTTCTACTTTGAGCGAAGCGGTCTTTCTGCTTTCTCTATTTCAGTCCTTGTGCCGAGAAGGAGCCTTGTGCACCTTTGCGGAGGATGAAGGTGCACTGTCCGGCGAAGGCGTGCATCTGAGGTTGTACGAAGCTATCAAGGCAAGCGGCATCGCCGTTGGCAGCCGCGACAAAACCGTCACCGGTATAGGAGATGAGGTTGTCCGCCTCGGGGCAGAGGTTACCTTTTTTATCGACCACCTGAACGGTCATATAGCAGAGTTCTTCCGGGTTTTCGTCCTCATTCGCCCAAATGACTTCGAGGTGATGCGGTTTGCCGGCAGTACGGATAGTTTGCCGCTGTGCGGGATTGCCGTCTTGGTCATAGGCAACAACTTCGATTCTGCCTTTCTTCCAAGGGATATCGAACCACATAAGTCGGTATCGTGGAAGCAGTTCCGGGCGGGGAGCAGAACCCCATTCGGGAATTTCAAAGTTGCCGACAGGGGGCATCGGACTGACCCCCTTAATCTGCCTGCCGTTTGCGAGCTGTTCTGTTTCGGCGGGAGTTGCATGGCGCAATTTGCCGCAGGATTTGCCATTGACAAAGAGTTCGGCTTGCGGATAGGAGGTATAGCAGAACACCGGCACAGTATCGCCCTTCTCCCAGTTCCAATGCGGCAAAAGGTGCAGTGTAGGTTCGGCAGCCCATTGACTACGGTAGAGGTAATATCGGTCCTTGGGAATAGAGGCGAGATCGATGATACCGAAGTAAGAGGAGTGGGATGGCCACGCGTCTGTGTCATAAGGTGAGGGTTCGCCCAGATAGTCAAAACCCGTCCAGACGAATTGTCCGAGGGTCCACGGATAGTCATCCTGTAGTTGGAAATCCTGCTCGGGCAGCCCCGCCCAAGGACAGTATTCGAGGTCATATCCGGAAGACTGGTGGTCGTCATAGACTGCGAAGTCCTTAATCATTGCCGGACGTTTATAGACGCCCCGTGAAGAGACGGTAGAGGCTGTTTCTGAGCCAAGAATCATCTTCTGCGGGAGGTGCTGATACGCTTCAAGATAGCGGCTTGTACGGTAGTTAAAGCCAGGAAGTTCGACCGCAGCCCCGAAGCCGTTGTGAATAACCTGTTTGGCTTGGTCCATGCCATTGGTAACAGGACGAGTCGGGTCGAGTTGATGAAAGAGTGCTTGGAGTTTGGTAACAATAGCGATACCGTCATCGAGCACTTGGTTCCAGACCTCGTTGCCACTTGACCATAGCACGACTGAGGCGTTATTGCGATAGTGCTCAACCATATTCGTTATATCCGCCTTCCACCAGTCGTTAAACTCTTTATTGTAGTCGTTCTCGGTCTTGCCCCAGTTCCAGACATCGAAGGGTTCAATCATCATAAACATGCCCATCTCATCACATAGTTCAACAAGTTCCGGAGCAGGCATGTTGTGGGAGGTTCGAATGGCATCGCAGCCCATCTTTTTAAGGAGGGTAAGCTGATGTTTGAGCGCATCCTTGTGTACGGCAGCGCCCAAAGGACCAAGGTCGTGGTGGTTGCAGACGCCCTTGAACTTCCTTGTTTGCCCATTGAGCTGGAAGCCGTGTTCAGGCGTATATTTGATGTCGCGGATACCGAAACGGGTATTGCGTTCATCAAGGATTTGTCCGCCTTGTATGAGCCGTGTACGAGCCATATAGAGGTTAGGGTGTTCGGGACTCCAGAGTTGTGGGTTATTGACCCACGTGAACGCCTTTTGGCCGCGCATGGAAGCCACGATGTTGCCGTTATAAAGGATATCCGTCTCCACGATTATATCGGAGTTCCCCGTATCAAACTCGTCCACGCCATTGTGCACCTCCACCGCTATTTCGACCTTGGCGCGGGTGGGCTCAATGGACGGCGTACGAAGACAGACTCCAAAGGTAGGAATATGTATATAATGGCTCTCCACAAGGTGCACATTGCGGTATAATCCCGCTCCCGGATACCAACGGCTCTGCTGAGGTTTATTCTCCAAGAAAACATCTATATCCACACTGTCAGAGGTGATAAGATGCGGTAGGATATAACAATCGAAGGTGTTGTAACCATACGGCCAATAGACCATTTCTTCACCATTGACAAACACATCAGCATGAGACATCGCCCCATCGAAGACAAGGGTGTACCAGCGCTCTTTATTGACGGCTACATGGGTGCGGTAATGTCCTTTTCCCATCCACGGAAGTCCTCCGCTTCTACCGGTTTTCCAAGTCGGCTCGGATTCACCGTTCTGCCAGACAATGACCTCTTGGAGGTCATTTGCGCGGTCAAAGGGACCTGCAATCGCCCAATCGTGAGGAACAGTAACTGTGTGCCACGTGGTATCCACATCCGGCATTTGGGGAGAAGGTTCCTGCCTGAACTGCCATGAGGTCAAAAGCGTGGAAACGGCTAAGATAATGCTGAAGTTCATAAGCGAATTATTTGACTTGTAAGCCCATAAGGGAATAGATCTTGTTGTCCTTTAGAATGTATATTTGGTTGTCTCGGAATATTTTTTGAGCGGTTACGGGGGACGGGGTACGGGTTACGGGGGACGGGTTACGGGTTGTGGGGGTATAGGAAGCTATCTCTCGGTAGAGGGCACTGAGCGGCGCACCGGTATAGTCAAACAGGGTCGTGTTGGAAATAATATTACCGCCTTCCCACCATTGCTTGTAGGTGTCATCGTACTTCTCCGCCCAGCAAACCTCGGTCCACTTGCCGTTCACTTTCTGGTCCACAAAGATGGGGTCCCAGTAAAGGTAGCCGATTATATTGTCATCTTTTTTAAGTGCGGTGTGGAGTTCTTTGATGAAGGCTTCCTGCCCCGCCTCGGTCGCCTCGTTATAAGAGCCGTTGAGATGGAGTTGGCCTTCATAGTTGCCACCGTTCTTGTCGGCAGGACGGAACTGCGTCCATGAGTAGCCCACTTCCATAATGAGGACGGGTTTTTTGATGTTTGTTTTCATATCCGCCGCCCAAGTAAGCATACCGGTCGGGGTGTTGTCCGTAGATTTCTGCTGCGATGCCCAATGGGGATAATAGGAACCTCCGACAATATCGAACTTGCCGCCGTTATTAACCAGATTCTGAAAGAATGAGCGGCAGATAGCTATTCGCCCGTCGTGACCGTAACTATGGTGTATAACGACCTGCGAGGTGGGTGAAATGGCTTTAACGGCATCGTAAGCGCGATTAAAGAGCGACACACAATTGGCGATATTATCCGTATGTCCACCAAAAGAGACCTTGTTCCAATTGAGGTCATTGAAGAGAATACCGTAGTTGGATTCGTTGCCGATAGCCACATATTCGGGCTCTGTTCCCTGGGCTTTCATCAGGGTCATTATCTCCTTGACATAGTTATACACGGAGTCCCCCAAAACAGCCGTAGAAGTAACGGCACTCCATGCCTGCGGAATCATCTGCCGGTCTGCTCCGGACCAGAAGTCGCTGAGGTATATGGAGAGACAGATTTTCATATTATGGTTTTTGGCACGTTTGGCAAGATTGAGTATATCTTGCTTGCCGGCATATGGATAGCCGGAAGGATATTTGGTTGATTTAACGGGTGTACGGTACGTTCCGTCATGGTCTGCAGCGCCTGTCCCCGGAGTGTGATACAAGCGCAGACGGGCAAAATTGACGCCGTAAGTCTCCAATATATCAAAAACATCCCCGGCAGTACCGTCCTTGTACCTAAAGACTGTTCCCCAGTCCTCGAGATAGGTAACCATACTCAGGTCTCCTCCGCGCAGAAAAGTACCCGTCTGCTGTTCTGAGCCTCCTTGATCTTCGATAACATCAAAGCGGATAGTGAGCGCAGAAACATTGAACGTGACCTTGTACGAGCCAACCGGTAGATTAAGCCAGCCGTTAGCTTGCGTAGCTGTTGCCAGTTCCACCTCAACGCCGGTAGCACTTACGGCCTCCATTTTCCAGCCGTACTGTGTGGTCCAGTCGCCACTACGAACACAAAAACCGATACCTTCAACAGACACTTTGCAGGTAGGGATAACGAACACATTGGCAGTTTCGGTGGTTTCAAACTGACCTAAATCGCCACTCACAGCCTCCGACCAGACATACAAATACCAGTCGGCAGAGGCAGCCGAGACAAAGAGTGGGCACAGACAGCACAAGCAGGTGAGGAAAAGGGATTTAAAGCGCATAGTTATCGGAATTTATAGATGGTTTGTTCGCAATACTTGCCGTCCGGCAAGAGTATCGGCGAGGGGAAATTATCGTGATTGACAGCGTCTGGGATATTGTGCGTTTCAAGACAGACAGCGTTTTGCGGGGCATACATAGAGCCGCCTTTGCCGATGTTGTGCTCCACATAATTGCCGGTATAAACCTGCAGGGCCGGAGTCGTCGTCCAGACCTCCATTGTTCGTTCGGAAGCGGATAGTACCGCCGCCAGACGTAGTGTGTGTGATGGATTGGCGGGAAGTACCCAGTTGTTGTCAATACCGAGTCCGGGGGCAAAGAAGGGGTCGTCTATGCGCTCACCAATAGTGTGCGGAGTTCGGAAATCCATTGGCGTTCCATCGACAGGCAGAATCGCTCCGGTCGGGCAAGCGGTCTCGTCAAAAGGTGTATATTCATCCGCTAATACCTGTAACGTATGGTCGCGCACGGAGGGCGAATCTTCACCGTTGAGGTTAAAATAGGCGTGATTGGTAAAGTTGACAATCGTGGGTTGGTCTGTTGTCGCCTCGTAAGAGATAGAAAGCGCATTGTTCTCCACCCTATAGGTCACATAGACATCCAGATTGCCCGGGTATCCCTCTTCGCCATCAGCAGCACGGTAGTGGAGCTTTATATGTTGCGCATCGGCACTCACCACATCCCAAAACTTTTCGTTGAAGCCGTGTACACCACCATGAAGTGAGTTGGTGCCATTATTGCACGGCAATTGATATTCGTGCCCGTTAAGCACAAAATGTCCGTTCTTGATGCGGTTGGCGCACCGACCTATAACGGCATTGAAGTAGGTCTCTTTGGAGAGCCATTCTTCGGGAGTTGCGAAGCCGAGCACAACGTCAGCTCTCTCTCCTCTGGCATTAGGCGCCAAGAGACTTAGAATCTTTGCACCGTAATTGGAAACATGTACCTCCAGCCCTTGGGGGTCTATCAAGGCATATATCTGAAATCCTTTCATCTTCACCTTTCAATTTTCACCTTTCAACTTATCTTCCGGCTTCCGTCGCCGATAATCACATCAATTATCTTCGGCGTTATACCGAAGCGTTTCTCAAAGGCCTCCACTGCGCGTTTCGTAAACGCATCGTAAAGGTTCTCACGCACGAGATTGATAGTACAGCCGCCGAATCCGCCACCCATAATGCGTGAGCCTGTTACACCGCATTCTTTGGCAATATCGTTGAGGAAATCCAGTTCTTCGCAGCTCACTTCATAGTCTTTGCTCAGACCTTGGTGAGTGAGGTACATCTGACGACCCACTTCCTCGTAATCGCCACGATTGAGGGCATCGCAGACAGCAAGTACGCGGTCTTTCTCTCCCAACACAAACGTTGCTCGTTGGATATCTTCGGCAGAACATTTCGCTTTTGCCTCCTCAAGATCCTCCCACGTGCAGTCACGAAGGGTCTCGATTTTGCGCTCCGGATGAAGCGCCTGAATCGCAGCAGCCACATTCTCACATGAACGGCGACGGTCATTATAAGGCGAACCGGCGAGTTCGTGCTTGACGCAAGAATTGACGAGCACCAAACGATATCCTTTGGGGTCAAAGGGGAAGTACTCAAACTCACGACTGCGGCAGTCCAAACGCAGTAGTTTGCCGGCCTGTCCGAAGACGGAGGCAAACTGGTCCATAATACCACAGTTGCAACCGATATATTTATGCTCGGTAGCTTGTCCGGCGAGCACCATATCCCATTTGGAAATAGTACCACCGAAGAGGTCATTGAGACCGAAAGCAAAGCACGATTCAAGTGCGGCGGAAGAGGACATTCCGGCGCCAAGAGGCACGTCTCCTGCAAAGACGGTATCAAATCCGCCTACTTTCACACCACGTTCAATAAGCTCACGCGCCACACCATAGACAAATCGGAAACAGGTAGCTTCCGGCCCTTTCGGGTCGTTTACCGGCCACTCGGCATAGTCGTTCAAATCAATGGAGAAAGCGCGAACAGTATCCGTACCGTTAGGACGAATAACCGCCAGAATCCCCTGTTTAACAGCACCGGGGAAAACAAAACCGCCGTTATAGTCGGTGTGTTCACCGATAAGATTAATACGTCCGGGAGAAGCAAAAACAGTGCCTTCTGTACCCGGGAATTTTTCTGCAAAAATGCGTTTGATTTCTTCTATTTTCATGATACTAACGATTTAACAATTTAACGATTTAACAAATCCCCCATCAATATCCGGGATTCTGGGTTATCGCAGACTTGGATTCGTCGATGAACGACTGCGGAATCGGATAGCGATTATGGGATTTATCCACCGTATAATAAGCGCCACCGGCTGCGTTTGCCGCAGCAATGCGGTTATTGGCATACTCCACGTACTTGCCAAAGCGAATCAAGTCTTGGCGGCGCAAACCCTCCAAGTAGAACTCTTTACCGCGTTCCTCCAAAATCACATTGAGGAAATCATTGGTATTATAGCCCACAATATTGCCCAATCCGGCTCTGCGACGCACTTGGTTCAGGGCTTCTTCCGCTTCGGAGGTAACGCCTTTGTTGCGAGCTATACATTCTGCCAGTGACAGCAATATATCCGCGTAGCGATACACGACAATATCGTTGCCTGCTTGTGCGCCGGTCATCGATGGGTCTTTGCCGTATTTCAGCGGCAAGGCACCGTATTTCAGTTGCGGCGAATTGGTCTTATCCCAATACTTGCCCGAGTTCGTGGTATAGTCGGCATAGACGCACGAAAGCCGTTTATCCTTCGAATCGAACGTATTATAGAAATCCCACGGCATGACATAGCCGCCCCACCCAGTGGATTGTGCGGTCCAAGGCATATCTGCCGGCAACACCTCCGCCGTCATGTAATTGGCCGTCCACGAAGCGGAACTATTGCACGGTACACACAGAATAATCTCACTGTTGCCCAAATTATCAATGGCAAAGATACGCGTATAGTCCTCTTGTAAACCATACACTCCCAGTACCATTATATCGCGGCATAACTGCTCCGCCGCTTTGAAATTTCCTTGCATCATCCGGAATTTGAGCAGCAAGGTCATTGCAATACCCTTCGTCATGCGTCCTCTCGGAGCAGTAAGCGGCAAGTGCTCAATAGCGTACGTCAAATCCGCTGTCATCACTGAATCGTACTGCGCTTCTGTCAACCGACCGATATAATTGAACGTCAGCGGATCGTCAAGTTGGGCATCTGTGGCTACCGGCACCGGTCCGAAGTTATCGTACAGATACAACCCCATCCAACCACGTAAAGCATGCGCTTCAGCGGCATAATGAATCTTGGCGTCTTGGGGCGCCTCACATTGTTCGATTCGACGAATCACGTTACGCGCCTTGCTCATAAACTGATAATGCGCAAATGCACGGTAGAAGTAATCACTGATACTGCTCGTCGAGTTATCCTTCCACTGTTGATAGTACTCTACGTCGCTTTGCCAACCCCAGCACGACCACAGCACGTCGGTCGTCATGTCTGACATCACCTGATAGCCGTCATAGCCCGCAGAAAAGATGCCTTCACCGTTCCAATAACCTGTTCCAAATTCATACATAAGCGAATTGACCACCAATCGCAAGTCGTTCTCTGTCTTCAGAAAATTATCCGGAGAAATCTCGGTATAATCCTCGCGCGTCAGTTTGCAGGAAGAAAAAGTTACCGCAAGAATTGCCACAAATATAATACTTCTTTTCATAATCGTCTTGTTTTAGAATTTGAAACTCAATCCAATCGCACCGGACATCTGATTCGGATACGCTCCTATTCCATTGCCTGTTTCGGGGTCCATACCTTTATACGATGTCATCACCGCCACGTTTCGAACCGCCACATAGAGGCGGGCACTCTTCACGTAACCTTTGAACCACCGAGTCGGGAAATTATACCCCAACGAGATATTATCCAGTCGTAGGAACCAAGCCTTCTCATGGAAGAAGTTCGAACCCGACGGATCTATGCCGGAATTGGCCTCAGCTACACCGGGAAGTGTGCCTTCTTGGTTTTGATACGTCCAACGATCCCTCACTGCCGTCAACGCATTCACACCATAAACGAGGTCGGCTATACCGTAAGACGACTGATACAGTACATCGTTCTGTTTATAGCCGTTCAGCGAGCCGTAAATATAAACATTCAAGTCAAAATCCCAAATCCGGAAGGTGTTATTGAACGAGAACGGGATAGGTGTATTATTGCCGATTTTCACAATATCCGCTTGGTCCAGTTTGCCGTCAGGTTTGCCCGAAAGCACATACCGACCGTCTTCATCCCGTTTGATGGTCTTGCCGTCTGCTTCATACTCATAACCGTTGATATCAAGGTATTTGATGGAACCCGGGGCAGAGTTCGGCAGGTGCGGGTAACTCTCGCCGGCTTGCACCAGTCCATCCGTCAGATAGCCATATACATTGCCCCAATCTTCCTCCATGTCCTGATAGGGCGCAGGAATAAAGTCGGGGTCACGACTTACGGTCTTGTTGCGGTAGTACGAGAAACAGATATCGCTCGTCCAGCCGAACAACTTTGTGTCCACATTCACAGTATGCAAAGTCAGCTCCACACCTCGGCTGCGATAAGCGGCCTGACTATTGTAGTCAATGGTGTTAATCTCGTTATACGACATCAGATACTTGGTCAGAATCACATCCGTCCGGTCGCGCTGATAAAACTCCAACGTACCGGTCAGCCGTCCCTTGAAGAAGCCGAAATCAATCGCCACGTTTGCGTCGGACAAAGTTTCCCACTTTAAATCCGGATTCCCCAATTTAGACAGTCCTATTCCATTTACCAGCGAACCATCTATCACGTACGAACCTCTACTGATACCATAGATGGTATTGATACCAGTCAGCGAGCCGGCGTTACCCGTCTGACCGTAACCGCCGCGAAGCTTCAGTTCGCTCAGCCAGTTTTGGTCCTTTAGCCATGGTTCTTCGCTCATGCGCCATGCAACACTCACTCCCGGAAATGCACCCCATTGGTGCTTCGGCGAGAAGTTACTGCTTCCATCAACACGGATATTGAACGTCACGATATACCTATTCAACGCCGTGTACGAAGCACGACCGATAAACGATGCCATCTGACTCGAACCCTTGCTTGACCAGATGTTCGGGTTCTCCATCTCGGCAGTTCCGATATTGTTCATCAGCGCGTTATCGGTCGGGAAATCCGAGGTCACTACACCATGGCCGTCCCACATGTTTTTCTTCCACTCCCAACCGGCCATCACAGAAAGGTCGTGTTCGCCGTTCCAATTATGTGCGTATGTTGCGGTGGCATTGATGATTCCCAATTTCGTATTTTGGGTCTGTTTCGAGGCCTGACCGTTCAAACTCGCTCCTTTCAGGGTGGTTGTCGGAATATACTGGTCGGCACCGGCGAACTTCATATCCACACCTCCCGTGGCACGAATCGTCAAGTCGGGAATAGGCTTCACCTCAATATAACCCGTCAGGAACACATCCCGCGAATAGGATTGGTCCGTTATATCCAACAGACTTACCGGATTGGGATAGATATTCGCCCTATTGGGGTTATCGGCGTAACTGCCGTCAAGGTTATATACCGGCACCGTCGGATTGAACGTCATCGCCGAATAAATCAGGGCAGCGTCAGACTGGCGACTGTCCCCCAACGGAACATCATTATACTTAATGCTTGTAAACGAAGTATTGACGCCGGCACGCACGTACTTGCCGAAGTTCTGGTCAAGGTTGATACGTCCTGTTATACGCTGCATATCGTTGTTCTTGGCGATCCCTTTGTGGTCGTAAATACCCAACGAGAACAAGTACTTCGTCTTATCCGAACCGCCGTTTACACTCAGGTTGTGCTCATTGACCAGACCCGTCCTCGTCACCAACTTCATCCAATCCGTACCGCGTCCCACGTAGTTGTCTATCTGCTCTTGCGTATAGCGTTGCTCATCCTTTCTGCCCAACTCGTCAAACACCTTGTTCTGTTCCGTCATGAACCCCACCGCATCAAGAAACTCCGGCGCGTCCTTTATTGTCTGGAATGCCACCGAACCCGAATAACTCACTTCCGGCTTGCCTTCCTTTCCGCGCTTGGTCGTGATAAGAATTACGCCACCAGACGCGTCCGAACCGTAGATAGATGCCGCCGAAGCGTCCTTAAGAATATTGATACTCTCAATATCGTCCGGCGAGATATTTATCAGCGAATTGTCTTTGTCGCCGCCACTGTAACCGGTTCCCGAGCTCACACTTCCGCCTTGCAACTGCGGGACTCCGTCAATCACCACCAAGGGCTTTTGTCCGGACAATCCGCCGCGAATCGTGATATTCTGACTGGCTCCCGGACTGGCGGAAGTGGACTGAATGAACATGCCCGAAGTACGTCCCCGCAGCATCTCACCCACACTGGCACTCGCGGCTTTCGGCAACTCGTCCGCCTTTACTGTCTCCACCGAACCGGAGATATTGCTTTTCTTCGACGCACCGTAACCGATTACCACCACCTCGTCTATCACCTTTGTATCCGGCAACAGCGTCACTTTCATGCTGGACTTCGCCGGCAGATTCTGCGTCACGTAACCCATATACGAAATCACCAGACTCTGACCCTCTTCAGCGCCTATCGTGAAGTTTCCGTCAAAATCCGTAATTGTGCCGGTCGTGGTGCCGTCAATAAGCACACTCGCACCGATAACCGGTTCGCCTGTCTCGTCAACCACATTTCCCGTTATATCCGCGTACAACGGCATTGCAGCCATCGCCAACATTGCCAATATATATATCCTCTGCTTCATAAAAGATATTCTTTATTCATTATTCACTATTATATAGCACCACTCAATCGCCGTGTCGAAACTAATCTTCGCTTTCACGTCCTCCGTAATAGTCGGCAATGTTGCGCCATCGCCTTTACCGTCTGCCGCAAACCACCATCCTCCAAAGTCGCCTTCGTCCGTTTTCCAAGCGCGCCACATGTGCGTCCAGTCTGTTGCTGTCGCGAAGCAGAAGTACTGATTGCCCTTCATTATCGTGATATCAGCCACTTGCTGATAGGCTGTCTCGCCCGCACTCATCTCCGTGAAACTCCAACTATTCCAGTCTGCCGTATAGTACAACGGGCTTTTGTCAGCTTCCCCCGTGTTCAATGACCATTTCTCAATCGTCTTCTCACGAACGTCTATCAACAATCCCCAATATCCTTTCCCTGGCTTGTAGCCCTGCACATAGTCCGGCTCCGTCTGTACGCTGATGATTCGGTCCTCCACAAACGGCGACTCTCCGAACTTACGTGCGCCGTTCGTCTCGCGCGTCGGCGAGAACATGAACGCCGTCTCATCGCTCTCTGCATATACGTTCACCTCGTACTGATAGTCGTCCTTTCGGCTCATGTACTGATAGAAGCCGAAGATATAATCGCCTTCCTTCTCGCCACTCTTGAAGGCCCACATATAGGGATAATCGCTCACCTCGTCTATCGGCTCCGGCTTCATCACAATCAACTTGTGCTCCGATACCGTCTTATTGCCGCTTCGGTCGCTTACCGTCAGCGTCATCGGATACGTTCCTTTCGACTTGAACGTATAACTCCAGCCAAACTCCTCCTCACGCTTGCTCAGACCGAACGTCTCCTTCACGTTCTCGGATGGAATCTCAATCACAGCCTCCTTGAGTTTGTCTTCGCCGTAAAGCGTCGTCTTGAGTTTGAACACACCCTCCCCCGTGGCTTCATCAAAGTCCACCGCCACTTGTTTCTGCAGACCTTCCACGTACGGGGCTGTCGTGGCGGGGACGTAACGCATCACAATCGCTTTCTTCATCTCCGAACCGTGCACATCCGTCGCCGTAACCAACAATTCTTGCGGGAACACCGCATTGTCCGGCACTACGAACGTATAGTCGAAGTTCCACACTACAGGTTTCTGCCCGCTGAGGTCTGCCACCTCATTGATTTGCCAAGCGGGGCAACTGAGGCTCAGGCTCTGCAAACCTGTATAACACGAGGCCTGCCCGCCTACCCGAATCTCTTTGCCGGCGAACGCATCAATAAGGTCGGTATCCACATACAACCCGGGACGCAGCTCCGCCCCTTCCTCCTTACATCCGACCAGCACCATCGCCAACATTGCCAATATATATATCCTCTGTTTCATAAAAGATATTCATTA
>Ga0310786_10000418_pt1 | contig 69061 bp, 68 predicted proteins | sample AusTroGonzalo_MG_FD_203881 | JGI IMG/M metagenome (GOLD analysis project Ga0310786, IMG submission 203881) | Bovine rumen microbial communities from tropical cattle in Woodstock, Queensland, Australia - Gonzalo_03 (v2) (version 2) | ecosystem: Host-associated > Mammals > Digestive system >... | reverse complement strand
ACCCATGTTACCGAATGCCATTGACTGTACGTTTACAGCAGTACCCCAAGAGAATGGGATATCGTTATCTCTTCTGTATACGTTAGCTCTTGGGTTATCCCATGAACGGAATACAGCCTTGATAGCACCCATGAGCTGCTCCTTAGGATCGTCAGGGAAGTCAACGCCGATCTTAGCCTTATATTCAGCCTTGAACTGACCAGCGAGAGTCTTGAGGTCGTCAGCAGTAAGCTCAACGTCCTGAGTTACACCCTTTTCAGCCTTCATCTTGTCGATGAGCTCTTCAAAGTACTTCTTACCAACTTCCATAACTACATCTGAATACATCTGAATGAATCTTCTGTAGCAGTCCCAAGCCCATCTTGGGTTACCTGACTTTGCAGCAATTGTGTTAACAACAGTCTCATTAAGACCGAGGTTAAGGATTGTATCCATCATACCAGGCATTGAAGCTCTTGCACCTGAACGAACAGATACGAGGAGAGGATTCTCCTTATCTCCGAACTTCTTTCCTGTGATTCCTTCCATTTTAACGATATACTCGTTGATCTCTGCCATGATCTCATCAGAGATTCCGCCGTCCTCATAATACTGAGTACAAGCCTCTGTTGTGATTGTGAAGCCCTGAGGAACAGGGAGACCGATGTTTGTCATCTCAGCCAGGTTAGCACCCTTACCGCCGAGAAGCTCTCTCATGTTGGCATTACCTTCAGAGAAAAGGTAACAATACTTATTTGCCATTGGTGTATACCTCCATTTTAAACATTACCGAACGATCCCAAGAAAGACATCATTCGAGTTATACCTATTATAACACATCTTAGAAAAAAATACCATATATGCGATGACAAAAAAAAGCCGTTAAAAATGCTGTACTTTGTATAAAAATAAACAAAGAAAAATATTTTCTGCCAAAAACGCTTGCAATTATTGTTAAAGTATGTAAGAATAATTAGGAACAGACACCATTCCCGCTCATATTATTTTTAACATATGCTGCGCAGGAATGATGATCGACAATAATGCAAGGAGTAAATAACACATGAAAAAGCTTACAGCTATCCTGCTTACCTGCACTGTGCTTCTCTGTGCAGCAGCTTCATGCGGCAGCAAAAAGGAAAAAAGCGATCAGGCCGAAGCCAAAGCAGAGACAACTGCTGCTGCCGAAACAACATCAGAAGAAGAAAATACCGAAACAGAGACCGATGACAGCAGCAATGACTACGAGGCAAAAAGAGCCAGGGCACTTACCGATGAAAAGATATCGGACGATGTCATCAAAGAGATCGAAACCGAAACCGAAAAATTTGCCGAGATCACTCTCAAAGGCGATGTAGACGGACTGCTCGGCTGTCTGTTCCCGAAAAAGATCATAAGTGCTCTTAAAGACTCGGGATATGCAGAAACATTTGAAGATGCAGCAGCTCTTATGGAGGGCAGCGGTGAGCTGGTCGGCTGCAAGGCTGAGAACGTACAGGCGCTGAGTGAAGAAGTACTTCGCGGAATCGAAGCATATTACGAAGCCTTCTCACAGCAGCTCGGAGTTGAGGAGTGCAAGCTGAAAGCTGAAAGAGGGTATTTCTACAGCATGACTGTAGAGCTTGAGAACGACGGCCAGAAAGACAGCAGCACAGAGGATACCTGTATTTTCTACTTCAAGGACGAAGGCTGGAAGGTTATCCCGTCCGACCCTGCCGACCTTATAGATGATTGACAGTATCCCTGTATATGCCCCGAATAATAAATATCAAAGGAGAAATTATCATGAAAAAGCTTACATCTATCATTCTTACCTGCGCTATGATTCTTTGCGCAGCAGCTTCATGCGGCGACAAAAAGGACGACAGCAAGACATCTGAAAAGAAATCAGAGGTCACCACAGCTGCCGATACAACAGCAGAAGCTGAGACAACTACAGAGGCCGATACAACAACAGAAGCCAAGAAAGACGATGATAAAAGCGACAGCAAAGACAGCAATGACAAAAAGGACAGCGGCGTGACCGATGCAGAGGTAAAAGCCGATAAAGTCAAGGAGATCGAGGATGAGCTCAAAAAATTCGCCGAGTTATCCTTCGCAGGCGACACTATGGGAATAATGAAGCTCATGTATCCCGACAGCATAATTGAAGCACTGAACAATTCAGGATATGCAGATATGTTTGTAGACGCAGATGAGATCGCAGAGCAGAATATAAAGCTGACAGAATGCAAGGCAAATGATATAAAGGAACTGAACGCAGATGCTCTTCTCGGTGCCGAAAAATATTTTAATTCAATGGCATCAATGTTCAGCGTAGAGAACTTCACAGCAGAAGTCGAGGAAGGATATGCCTGCGATATGTACATAGAGGTCGAGCAGGACGGAGAGAAGGAGGACAGTACCGATGAGACATGTATAGTCCGCCTTAAAGACGGCAGCTGGAAGGTAGTTCCTATGGCTCCGGATGCTCTTCTGGACATGAACGAAGGTGTTATGGGCTTTGACGAGGATTGAGCATATCAAACCAGCATCAAAAAGACAGATCAAAATGCATAAAAAAATATTAGCAGGCGTTTTTGCGGCCGTTGCTCTATGTGCATTTTCATGCGGAAGCAAAGAAAAAAGCAAGCCTGAAAAGGATAACTCCCCTGTCGAGGCAGGGACCACTGCAGAACCGACTACGGAAAAGGCAACTGCTCCTCCGATCGAATACTACGACGGGCTTACATATCCCGATACCATGACCGATAAGGAAAGAGAAAATACCAGTTATCGCGAGTTTACACTGCTTTATCCTGAGAAAGCCTTTCAGATAGGTGTTAATCGCCTTTCCTACGGTATACCGCAGGAAACTGGCGATGTTGTACATAAAAAGGTGAAGAGCATTGAGGAAAATATCCGCGAGCTGAAAATCTACGATGAACAGCTTGATGCAAATTTTCTCTCACATATAATACTGCCGCCGAATTACGATGAAAACAAGGAATATCCTGTATTTCTGGTCTGCGACGCGGAGTACTGGCTTACAAAATTGCCTGATGCGTGGCAGCTTATAAACGAAGGAGAAGCCGCGCCTGTTATATTTGTTACACTTGGTCACGATTACGATACGGACGGCGTTGATGACAATATTCGTTTTGACAAGTTTGCTGTAAAGCAGGATAAGATGCTGGATTTCATAACCAATGACCTTATGCAGCTGATCGCTGCCAATTATAAGGTGGACAGCAGCCGCAGCGTTTTATTCGGACATTCGCTGGGCGGTCTGTTTTCTCACTACGCTCTCTGCAATTCCGACAAGTATGAATATCAGCCTTTCGCAAACTATATAATTGCAAGTCCAGCGTTATGGTCTTACTATTACGACAGCGGTGATAAAATGGACTTGAAAAGTATTTCAGACCCATATGCATACAGGAATGAGTTCGGTTATTTCGACCGCAACGAGACAATGGACAAAAAACTGTTTATTTGTGCAGGCGAAAACGAGGCATACAGGTTCAGAAATCAAAAACCCGAAGAATATGCAGATCTGCCGACTATCCCCGAAGATGCAAAGTCTGTTTACGAAAGACTGACAGCTCACGGTGTATCTGCTGATCTGATGATATATGAAAACAGCTACCACAGGAGCTATGTAGGAAATATGTTTTGTGAATATCTGAAGCAGAATTTCCCGACAGAATAATTATATATAATACAGGAGGAATAGACATGAATAAGGCAATAATCTTAGCCGGCGGACAGGGCAAGCGCATGAAAGCCGATATGCCCAAGCCTCTTTTCAAGGTTCTCGGAGAGCCGATGCTGAACTGGGTAATAACAGCCTGCGAGGCTGCGGATATAAAGGATATCTGCGTTGTAAAGGGCTTTAAGGGAGAGATGATAGACGAATACCTCGGAGGAAAGTACAAGACCGTGTTACAGGCAGAAAGACTGGGTACAGGTCATGCTGTACAGCAGGCTATCCCCTTCCTTGAGGAGGATGCTAACGGAAATACTCTTGTACTTTGCGGAGATGCACCGTTTATCGACGCAGAGACCATAAAGGAGTCACTTGTTATACACAAACAGCAGAACAATGCCGTAACAGTTATCACAGCCGAGCTTGACGATCCTTTCGGCTACGGAAGGATAATCCGTTCAGCAGGCGGCATAAGCGGTATCGTTGAGCAGAAGGACGCTACAGACGAACAGCGACAGATAAAGGAAGTAAATTCAGGTACATACTGGTTCAGGACAGCCGACCTTATAGACCTTCTTGGCAAGCTGAAAAATGATAACGTGCAGAAAGAATACTATCTCACAGATACTATTTCAATCGCACTTTCAGAGGGCAAGAATGCAGGAGCATACAAGTCCGAGAATGCCGATATTATCAAGGGCGCAAACGACAGAAAGGATCTCCTCGCACTGAATACATATGCAAGAATGGCAGTTATCGAAAAACACCTTGCAAACGGAGTTGAGTTCACCTGCACAGACGGCGTTGTTATTGAGCGCGGTGTTGAGATAGGCGTGGGTACAGAGATACTTCCGAATACAATGATACGCAAGAACACAACTATCGGCAAAAACTGCAAGATAGGACCTAATACGGTCATTGAAAACTGCAAGATAGGCGATGATGTAAACCTCCATACCGTACAGGCTTACGAGTCTGAGATAGAGGCAGGAGTAAAGATAGGACCATACGTACATATCCGTCCCGACAGTGTTATCAAGTCTGGTGCCAAGATAGGCGACTTCGTTGAGATAAAGAACTCCACCATCGGAGAAAAGACCGCTATCGCACACCTTGCATACGTTGGAGACAGCGATGTTGGAAAGCGCGTTAATATAGGCTGCGGAACTGTTACCGTAAACTATGACGGTATCGCAAAGAGCCGATGTGTTATCGGTGATAACTGCTTCGTGGGCTGCAATACGAACCTTATCGCACCTGTAAAGCTTGGCAAGGCAGTATATACAGCCGCAGGAACAACTGTAACAAGAGATGTTCCCGATTACGCCCTTGCAATAGACAGAGGTGTAATGAAGATAAACGAAGGCTATACTCTCAGGAAGCTGAAGAGCAAGCTCAGTAAATAAACTCCCAAAAGTCACTTCGCAAGAAGTGGCTTTTCTTTTGATCTGTAAGGGATAGCGTTACAACGCTTTCATAAAGGGGCTGAAAAAGCATGATATTCAATGGAAAACCATTGATTATTGAAAAATAAAAATTTCTGTTTCTGCTTTTTACACGAAGTTTTGCGTTGGATTTTGTGCATAATCGCTGTGAACAGTCATAAGCTCATAAATGTTTGTATAAAGTAAAAAAGCTGCCCCTTAGGACAGCTTCTTTATAATAGGTATAGAACCGGAACTGGCAAAATAATAACGACCTTTATTGACACCCTCTCAAAAGCCAATCAAGGTCGCTATCGAGTTGGCTTCTGCGCACCCTCTATACGCAGTCACCTTACGGCCGGCACAAATTCCGAAGTGCCATATATCTGTTTGCTTTGGTATCACGATTGTGCTGATGTTTCAAGGAACTGAAAGACTGTTTTAGGCGATTAAACATATTATAGGCATTAATGTTTAATAACAGTCGAGGGAGTAGGAAGTATAGTGAAACCAGTTAGTGCTATAAGATGCGGCGGAGTTTAAAACCGCATGGAGCAATACAGGATATAATTGCCGATTTTTGTTACAGGACACATAATATATCTTTAATTATGCGATCGGAGAGATTAGCCGAGTTATCGGCTTTTTTCTCTTCCAACAATTGTATTATAAAGCATAGGGACAGGAAGTTCAATTGATTATATTGCTTAAAATTAGGACTATATTGCTAAAATATGTATAATGATTTATATTAATAATTTATTAACGAAATAATTTATTAAATCAATCAAAAATCCTGAAATTATTTTCCTCAGAAGATAATTTAATCCCTTTTAAACTGAAAGTTAATTTTTAATCCCTCGAAAATACGTTGTTTTTTTATCACTGTAAATTCGTAGCACGAAAACAACATCTTTTAACGATAAATTCATGTGCTGAAAAATTTTCTCATTTTTCAAAAATGTTAAAACAATAAAAAAACTCTTTGTAAATTTTTTTGAAGCAGTTTTTGAATATTTCATATATATTTTTTTATTTTAACCATAATTTCAGGTCGGGTCGCCCCAAAAAAAGCTCCGAAGAAATGCTTCGGAGCAATTTTATAATATTCCGTTTGCTGCATTTTCGATACGCTCGCGATAGTAGTGAGCCTGCCAAGGAAAATCAAAATCCTTGAAAAGTGCAAGACAGCAGTCTGCATTATGAAGAGCTCCCTCAAGTCCCTCGTTATCCTCTGCCTTGGCAAATATATAGACCGCCGTAATAAAAAGTTCAAGCAGAGTAGTATCCTTTGAACCCTGAGGCTTATATCCGAACTTCAGAAGCTTCAAGCCCTGACGATAATTCTTAGCGGCGCAGTCAGTTATCGCAAGTGCCATATACAGCTGAGCCTGCATGGTGAGAGATGCCTTTTCGGAATGTTTTTGCAGAAAACTGATATTATTCGTGCGGAAATTCTCTCCCTCACGCCAGTTGCCTATCTTGCCGAGAATAGTCAGCACCTGTATACAGAAATAAAACCTGTCATCGCCGCCAAGCTTCTTATCCGCAAGCTTTTCAAGATAAAAAAAGGCTGTTTTATGGTCATGGATCCTGTCATAAAGTGCAGCTATCTGAACTATATCAAAAGGGGCGGGCTTTCTAACGTTATCCAGAAAAGCGTCTGCATATGCCTCGCAAAGCTCCTTTGAATAGCCGCTTTCTGCAAAAAGACTGTATACCTCGGAATATTTTTTCATTTCTGCATTTGTAGACGCAAGAAGAGGAAATCCTATCTTTTTTCTTTCGTTTGGTGAGAGCATTCTCCGTCCCTCCTATTCCCTTTTTAAATATATAATAGTATATATTATATTTATAATGAGTAAAAACAGTGAATTATTCTTTCCTGTTTGTATATTCAATTTTATCACAAATTTATTACATAGTCAACAATTGTTAGTGAACAAAAGATAAAACTGTTGATATGCACAAAAAAACTAAATATTTTTTTCCTAATCAACATATTGAACTTTCTTAATTTTAAGATTATTTCAAGAATATGTGATATAATAATAGTAGAGTGGAATGGTGTACGCATTTGACACCTTAAATATGAAAGTTTGGGATGCTGTTGCAGCAGCGTTAAAAATACCAAGGGGGTAATTTGTATGAGACTTCTCGTTGTTGAGGACGAGATGCAGCTTGCGGACGCACTGTCGGAGATACTTAAAAGGAATATGTATAATGTAGATACCGTATACGATGGAATAAGCGGACTTGACAACGCGCTTACAGGGGTATATGATTGTATCATACTTGATATCATGCTTCCCGGAATGAGTGGTATAGAGGTACTCAGAAGTATGCGCAGGGAGCATATACACACTCCTGTACTGCTGCTCACAGCACGAAGCGAGATTGATGACAAGATAAACGGTCTTGACTGCGGCGCGGACGATTACCTTACAAAGCCCTTCGTCACAGGCGAGCTTCTTGCAAGAATACGTGCTCTTACAAGAAGAAAGGGAGAGATCGTTGACGAAAACAAGCTGGATTACAACGGACTTGAGCTGAATAAGAATACCTGCTCGGTCATGTGGAAGGGCAGCGATGTAAAGCTTTCCCTTAAAGAATACCAGATAATGGAACTTCTTATCTCCAATCCCCACCAGATACTTCCGAAAGAGCGTATCATCGAGAAGATATGGGGATATGAGAGCGATGTGGAGTACAACAATATAGAGGTATACATATCTTTCCTGCGAAAGAAACTTTCGGTAATATCAGCTCCCGTGCAGATCAAAACTGCCAGAGGCATCGGTTATTCACTTGAATAAAGAGGAGGAATGCTGTTATGTTCAAAAAAGCACATGATAAAATGTTCAAAAAAGCGCAGATGAAGCTTTTTTCGATGATCGTGAGTATCCTTCTTGCGGTCTTTATACTGCTGATAAGCTCTATAAACGTCATCACAAAAGCTGTAATGCGCGGACAGTCAAAGGAAGTCCTTATGCAGATAGCTGCGGGTACTGAGTATGATGATAGTATTGCCGAATTCAAATTCACTCCTCCTACAGGGTCGGAGCCAAAAGAAGAGAGAAAATCAAACAAGGACAAGAAGCCTTTAGAGACAAAACCTGTTGATCCTACGACTACTGAAAAGCCTTCTGCTACAGAGGCACAGACCTCTACCGAAAAGGCTAAGGAGAAGGAAAAGGTAACAGATGCTCCTACAGATCCTACACAGGAGGATACACAGGCACCTGAGGAAAATCAGGAGGTTTTTGAGGAGCAGTATGAGGAGCAGCCTCAGGAGCAGCCTCAGGAGACAGTCCCACCCGAAACACAGGCCCCCGAAACACAGCCTCCTGCTACCGATGCTGCATCGGGAGCAACTCCTTCATATGACCCGAATCAGTGGAACTGGGGCGACCAGAATAACGGCCAATGGAACGGTCAGTGGGGCGATCCCAATCAGAACAACGGCCAGTGGAACGGTCAGTGGGGCGACCCCAATCAGAACAACGGCCAGTGGAATGGTCAGTGGGGCGACCCGAACCAGAATAATGGTCAGTGGGGTGACCCGAACTACGGACAATGGGGAAATGCATGGATGTACCCATGGATGTACCCATGGCTCTATTCATGGACATGGGAGCAGCAGCCAAAGGCTTATTCAAACGAGTACCCTATAAAGCGAAACGACCACGGCGAAATGGATCAGCGCTATGACAGCGTTGAAGAAGAAGCTGAAGAAGAAAACGGCTATGAAGTCGAGACTGACGAAGAGTACATAAAGCAGACCTCATATATTGATGACGTGTCGGCATACATAATGCCTCTTGCAAACAGGCCTGATGCTTCCGGAATGTCATCTGACGGAAGCGGTCAGCAAAGTGCTCCATACCGTCAGAACAACTCAATGAATGCGCCTAAGAAGCAGACTATACCGAAAAGCATCAGTTCTATAGAGTTCTTTGTTCTCATGGCTGATACAAACGGAAATTATGTTGATAAGATCAATATTGATGATATGAATGATGAAAGAGCACAGAATTACATCACAAAAATACTTGAAGAGAATATCGACACAGGTATCGTTAATTCATATCAGTTCTACCAGATGAGCAAGCCTAACGGAACTCTTATGGTATTCACAGACAAGAGCTACGAAATGAAAATGCTTGGACAGCTTAAAAGAACAACCGTTATCATCGGTTCGATCGCACTTGTTATACTTTCCGTCCTTGCATATTTCCTCAGCAAGAAGAGCATACAGCCTATCAAGACCGCTTTCAACAAGCAGAAGCAGTTCGTCTCTGATGCAAGCCATGAGCTAAAAACTCCTCTTACGGTAATATCCGCAAACGCAGATGTTCTTGAAGGAGAAATAGGCGATAATAAGTGGCTGAAGTACATCAAGTCGCAGACCGATCGTATGAACATTCTTGTAAACGACCTGCTCAATCTTACAAGACTCGAAAACAATACATCTGAGCTTGAGCGCAAATACTTCAATCTCAGCAAGGCTATCGTAAATACCGCACTTCCTTTCGAGTGTCAGGCATTCGAGAACAACAAGAAGTTCGAGGTAAATGTTGATGACGACGTAATGCTCAGCGGAAGCGAGAAGCATATCAAGCAAATGGCTGCTATCTTCATTGATAACGCACTGAAATATTCAAACGCCGGCGGCACTGTAAGAGTAACGCTGAAGAAAATGGGCGACAGAAAGCTGTTCTCGGTATACAACACAGGTGAAGGCATCAAGGAGGACGAGACAGACAAGATATTCGAGAGATTTTACAGAAGCGACCAGTCAAGAAACCGTGCATCAGGCGGATATGGTCTGGGACTTGCGATCGCTAAGTCTATCATAGACAAGCACAAGTTCAAGGTACATATCATGAACCAGCCCGGCAAGAGCGTCTGCTTCGTAATAACGATGTAAACAAAAACCCGTAAGCTTTAAAGCTTACGGGTTTTTTTACAGTAAGTGATCATTAGATAGTGTACGGACTTTAATCCTCTTCATTTTCCTCGGCAGGAGGAAGCTTCTTAACCCGACAGACCTCGATACGGTGATGCTTTACTTCGAGTATCTCGATATGAAGTCCGTCAATGTCGAAAGCAAGCTGAGAGCCGTCCTTGGGTATCTCGCCCAGCTCGGCAATAACGTAGCCGCCGAATGTTTCGTACTTATCCGCAGGAAGAGTTACCTCAAGCTCCTCGCATACATCGCTGAGAGAGGTCATACCCGGGACTGTCCAGACGTTATCCTCGGTCTGTTCAAGTCTTGCAGCAGGCTCGTCCTCGGGATCATCGGCAAAATCACCTACAAGCTCTTCAACGAGATCGGTGATAGTTATGATACCGCTCATGCCGCCGTATTCATCGACAACCACCGCAAAATGATCTGCCCCGCGCTGCTTCATCTGGTCGAAAAGCCGGTCAGCCTTCATGCTTTCGTGAACGAAGCACGGCTCGCGGACAGCCTCCTTCATAATATTATCGCGGCTCTTGTCATCGAGTCTGAAATAGTCCTTTGCGTTGAGCACTCCGATAACGTTATCCACACTTTCACCGCATATAGGGAAAGATGAGTGACGGGTACGGTGGATAGTCTCCTCCCATACCGATATATCATCACTGCTCCAGAGCACATCAACATCTGTTCTGTGAGTACATACCTGCTCGGCTGTGGTATCATCGAATGCGAAAACATTTTTGATTATGCGGTTCTCGTCCTCATCTATAGTACCCTTTTCCGCACCTGCATCGGACATCATGAGTATCTCTTCCTCGGTAACGGTATCATCATCGCTTTCGGGGTCGATGCCGATAAGCCTTAGTATACCGTTTGCAGAGGTATTGAGTATCCAGACAAAAGGTGCAAACAGCTTTGCTACAACAGTTATGGTCTTGCTCATGGCAAGAGCAATTTTTTCGGGATTTTTCATAGCCACACGCTTTGGCACGAGCTCGCCGAAAACGAGAGTGAAGAATGAGAGTATCAGTGTTATGAGAACTACCGATATCTTCTTTATAACAGCCGCAGAAATACCTATGCCTGTTTTTACAATGGCAGAGGCAAGGTACTCTGAGAAGCTGTCGGCAGCAAAAGCTGCACCGATAAAGCCTGCGAGAGTTATAGCGACCTGTATCGTAGCAAGGAAGCGTGTGGGAGAGTCGGTAAGTTTTTTCAGCCTTATGGCTTTTTTGTTGCCGCTGGCTGCAAGTTTTTCAAGCCTTACATCGCTTGTGGAGATGACCGCCACCTCAGCACAGGCGAAAAGCGCATTAAGCGCGATTAGTACAATTTGCAGAATTATCTGCCCTATCATTTCATATCCTCCGTTAAATAGTTATTTCTGTATTTTTGTGTATAACCTCATAAAGGCACAGCCTAACACAAACGATAGTGAAAGCCATGCCTTGATATTACATATTTAACAGAGTATCTTCCGTAATTATGTGGATTACTGCCGTCAGGGGCACCGTCCATTGCAAGTTTCATCTCCTGTTCTATAAGTTTATAATATTATACATTATAAATAGCATTTTGTCAAGAGCCGCGGGGAGTAGGAACGCCGCATCGGCGTTCTGAGTGCTTGATGTAGGGGACGGCGTCCTCGCCGTCCACCGTCACCACCTTAGCCTGTAGGAGCGGATAATATCCGCCCGTTAGTATAGCAATTTTCATTATCGGATAAAAAAGCTCCCCTATCGGGGAGCTTTTTATTAGCACCAGTAAAGAAATTTATTGCAAAAGTAGCATTTTCTGCAACGTCGATATACCGCTACTTTTACTTTTTTATAACCTTTAATTACAGGTGTAATTACTGTTCTTCCGTTTTTCTTCTCTACCTTACTATCAAAAATAGGATCGCCATCTACAATTGCATAACCGTAAAACTCAGTACTTTCATACTCTCTCTTATGATTACAAGCTGCACTTGCAACGAGAGTGTTGTCAGACTTTGGTGATACTGTTTGTGTGATTGCTGTTCCTGTGCCGAGGAGAGTGAATGCCATGGCGGTTGCTGCGATTTTTTTGAGTACGCTTTTCATTTGTGATACGTCCTTTACATAATATTTAAGGTGAAAATATAACCTTATGTGCTTATTATACTCCAAACATTTACATTTGTCAAGCATTTGCATGGTGTTTTCAAAAAAATATACAACTCTTCTCGCTTGAAATATTTCCTCAAACGTGGTATAATCATAGTTTGAAAGGAGCGCAGCTCATGTTTGCAAATTATCATACACACACATTCCGCTGTCATCACGCACTTGGCGAGGACAGAGAATACATAGAGCACGCCATAGCTCACGGCATGAAGGAGCTTGGTTTTTCCGACCATTGCCCGTGGGTATTTGATGACGGGTACATTTCGCGTATACGCATGACTCCCAAGGAAACAGAGGGCTATTTCAGATCGCTGACCGACCTTAAACAGGAGTATGCATCTGACATAAAGATATACATCGGCTTTGAGTCGGAATATATCCCGCAGCTAATAGAAAAGCAGGACAGACTCCTTGAGGATTATCCTGTTGATTATATGATAATGGGTCAGCACTTCAACGATCCCGAGACATGGGGCGCATATATGGGAGTCCCGACAGCAGACGAAAGGCTTCTCGTGCAGTACGTTGACCGTATAATAGAGGGAATGGAGTCGGGACGGTATCTTTATCTCGCCCACCCCGATCTGCTGTGCTTCACAGGAAGTGATGAGCTTTACGAAAAAGAATTCACAAGGCTGTGTACTTATTTAAAAAGCAAGGACATACCGCTGGAGATAAATCTGTTAGGACTCAGGGACGGCAGGCATTATCCCTGTGATAAATTCTTCCGAATCGCACAAAAGGTTGGAAACAAGGCTATAATAGGCTGCGATGCTCATTTTCCGCAGGCACTTTCTGACGAAGCACCAATAGAAAAATGCCGCCGCTTTGCTGAAAAATACGGACTCGAACTGGTAGAACGATTGGATATCAGCCGTTAGCCTGTAGGGGTGGATATTATCCGCTGGTAAGTTGAGAGTTAAGATGTCTGCATACGCAGACGGATAAAAATGTAGGGGACGGCGTCCTCGACGTCCCGAAAGCCTTATAAATAAGGCGGGAACGCCGCCCATTGATCCCGTTTAATAAAGGAGAATAGAAACAAATGAGTATTTTTGATGTGTTCGACAGGATTTCTGCAAATTCTTCCTCAGCAAGAGGTAAAATAGAATATGTTATCGCAGGTCTTGGAAACCCGGGACTTGAATACGAAAACACAAGACACAATGCAGGCTTCATGGTACTGGATATGCTTGCTGAGCAGCTTGGCGAGAAGATAGACCGCCTGAAGTTCAAGGGCAAGACTGCCGAGGTAACTATAGGCGATAAGAGATGTCTGCTGCTGAAACCCACAACCTATATGAACAACAGCGGCGAATCCATAGTACAGGCGTTGGAGTTCTACAAGATAGATGTACAGAATTTAATAGTAGTATGCGATGATATCTCGCTGGACTGCGGCAAGCTGAGGATACGCCGAAAGGGCAGCCACGGCGGTCACAACGGACTCCGGAGCATATGCGAGCTTACAGGCAGAGACGATTATCCCCGAATAAAAATGGGCGTAGGCAAGAAGCCCCACCCAGATTACGACCTTGCAAAATGGGTCCTGGGCAAATTCGGCAAGGAGGACGGCGAGCTTATGAAGCAGTCAGCCGAAAAAGCCTGCGAGTGCATAAAACTCATGGTTCAAGGCAAGACTGATGAAGCCATGAACAAGTACAATTCATAATTTTACACAGCCGCTGCACTTCTGCCGCGGCTTGAACTCGTTTACGGAGAATAATAATGAAACTGTTTAAAGACCTATTTACCGAGCTTGCAGGCTACAAGAGCCTGCGTGAAGCCATAGACAAGAAGATATCACCTGTCTCTGTGACAGGCCTTTCCCATATACACAGGGCGCAGCTCATATACTCCCTGTGCAGTGAGAAAATAGACCTTGTAATCACCGGCTCGGAGGCAGAAGCAAAAAAGCTCTGCGATGATATAAACATGATGGCAGGCAGCGAGGAGGCAGTTCTCTTCCCTTCAAAGGAGCTTGTTTTTACTCCCGTTGACAGCACCAACCACGAATATGAGCATATGCGCATAGCCGCCCTTATAAAGGCGGCTAAAGGTCGCTGTTCCGTTATCTGTGCAAGCATAGAAGCTGTAATGCAGCCCGTTATACCTGTCGGAGTCCTGATTGCCGCAGGAATAGAGCTTAAACAGGGTCAGGAAGTAAATTTGACAGACCTTGCGATTACTCTTGCAAAGTGCGGCTATCAGCGATGTGAAAAGGTAGAGGGAGCATCTCAGTTCTCCATAAGAGGTTCGATAATCGACATATTTCCTGTACAGGCTGATAAACCTGTACGTATGGAGTTATGGGGCGACGAGATAGATACCATATCCGAGTTTGAGACCGACACTCAGCGGCGTACCGATGCACTTGAAAGCGTTGAGATATATCCCTCTGGCGAAGTGCTTTACGACAACGAGGAGCTTGCCTGCAAGATAGAGGAGCTCTGCAAGAAAGTCCGCGGCAAGCACATGGATGCAGTCCGTGAGCATTTAGGCGCGGACGTACACCGCCTGAGAGCAGGAGAAATACTTGCTCACAGCGTCAAGTACTACCCTCTTGTATACGGCGAGGCATCAACAGTATTCGATTATATCGGCGGCTCTGTTATATTCAGCGATTATTCCGACATTATGGATAATGCCGCAGGAGTTCTCACCCGCCACAATGAGGACATAAAGATACTTATAGAGGACGGACAGCTCTGCAAGGGACTTGACGGCTATGTGCTGGAGCTTGCGGAGGTGCAGCATATTGCCGAAAAGCGGGTATGCCTTTACATGAGCAGCTTTATGCAGGGCGGCGAGCGTATAGACTACCGCAGACTTGTAAGCTTCGAGGCTATGCAGACCGCACCGTGGAGCGGTGAGATGAAGCAGCTTGTGGAGGATCTTGAGGACTACAAGCACCGCGGCTACAGAATGATACTTGCGGCAGGAAGCGACAAGACCCTGCCCATAATACAGCAGGACCTGAATGACAACGGTATCCCTTGTGATATCGCATCGGACGATATAGAGCCTCAAAGCGGCAGAGTGCTCCTCATGTCGGGAAGCTTCGGCGGCGGATTTGAGTACCCCGAAAACAAGACAGTCCTTATCACACAGGGACGCTCAATGGACTCAGTTCGCAAGAAACGCCGAAAAAAGAAGAATAAAGCCGAGGAAATACGCTCCCTTGCCGACATCACCGAGGGCGACCTTGTAGTACATTCGGGACACGGCATCGGACGCTTTATCGGTATCCGCAAGCTTGAAATGGACGGCGTTACCAAAGACTACATCACCATACAGTACGCAGGTACAGATAAGCTCTATATCCCTGTAACACAGCTGGATATGGTGTCGAAATACATAGGTCCACGGGATGACAGCGGTGTAAAGCTCAACAAGCTCAGCTCGGGCGAATGGCAAAAGACACGCAGCAACGTTAAACGTGCAGTAAAGGACATGGCACAGGAGCTTATTGCCCTGTATGCCAAGCGTGAAAAAAGCGTAGGCTTTGCTTTCTATCCGGATGACGAGATACAGCGCGACTTTGAAGAACGTTTCCCCTATGTCGAGACCGATGACCAGCTGCAATCCATAGCCGAGATAAAGGCAGATATGGAGCGTCCGCGCCCTATGGAGCGACTGCTCTGCGGCGATGTAGGCTTCGGCAAGACAGAGGTGGCTCTCAGAGCCGCAATGAAATGCGTTCTTGCAGGAAAGCAGTGCGCTATACTTGCGCCTACTACGGTCCTTGCCTATCAGCATTACCAGACGGCACTGCGCCGTTTTGAGCACTTCCCCGTGCAGATAGAGCTCCTGAGCCGTTACCGCTCACCCAAGCAGCAGGAGGAGATAATAAAGAAGCTGAAACAGGGACGTATAGACATAATAATAGGTACACATAAGATAATCCAGAAATCAGTAGTATTCAAGGATCTGGGACTTGCCATCATAGACGAGGAGCAGCGTTTCGGCGTTGCACATAAGGAACGCTTCAAGGAGAGCTTTACAGGCGTTGACGTGCTCATGCTCTCCGCGACTCCTATCCCCCGTACCCTGAATATGGCTATGAGCGGCATACGTGATATGTCTGTCATAGAAGAACCTCCGCAGGACAGATACCCTGTACAGACCTACGTTATCGAATACAATATCGGAACTGTGGTACAGGCTATAGTCAGGGAACTTCGCCGCGGCGGACAGGTTTACTACATACACAATCGCGTAGAGACCATAACTGCCTGCGCAGCCCGTTTGCAGGAATTTCTTCCCGAAGCAAGGATAGCAGTCGCTCACGGTCAGATGAGCGAGGACGAGATGTCCGACATCTGGGAGCAGCTCGTAGAGCATGAGGTAGATATCCTTGTCTGCACCACTATCATCGAAACAGGCGTAGATGTGCCGAATGTAAATACACTTATTATAGAGGACTCCGACCGCTTCGGTCTTTCACAGCTGTATCAGCTCCGCGGCAGAGTAGGACGTTCAAACCGCAGAGGCTATGCATATTTCACCTATCAGCGTGATAAAGTCCTTACAGAGATAGCCACAAAGCGACTGAACGCAATGCGCGAGTTCACTCAGTTCGGAAGCGGCTTCCGCATAGCTCTCCGAGACCTTGAGATAAGAGGCGCAGGAAGTATCCTGGGCGGCAGACAGCACGGACACATGGAAGCAGTCGGATATGATATGTACTTACAGCTCCTATCTGAAGCCATAGCCGAGGAAAAGGGCATACAGCCCGAAAAGATACCGGAGTGTCTTGTGGATATACAGATAGATGCACATATCCCCGAGAAGTATATATCAAGCCTTAATCAGCGAATAGATATGTACCGCAAGATAATGCTTGTTTACGAGGACAGCGACAAGACCGACCTTATCGACGAGCTTATCGACCGCTACGGCGAGCCGCCGAAATCGGTTGTGGGACTCATAGATGTCTCCCTTCTCAGAAACAAGGCTGCACACCTTGGTATCACTGAGATATCGCAGAAAAACGGAGCGATGTACTTCTATACCGAGTATCTTGTGCCCGAGCAGATTGCTGCATTGCAGCAGGCATACAAGGGCAGGATAACCTTCAACGGTGTAGGAAAGTCCTATGTTTCGGTGAAGATATCTCCGAAAATACGCCCATTTGATATGATGAAAGAAACCGTTGAAATATTTTATCAGAACAGAGAAAAGAAATAGAAAACACCTCAAGCAATATTTGGTCAAAGCCAAACCAAGACCGCAATTTTTGTATAATGTGTTGCAAAATATGTACTGCGATTTGGACGATATGTTACTTTACAGACCTGCGATTTTATGCTAAAATGAAGTTGTAAACAAAGAAAGGCACTGTTATGCAGAGAACAGTGCATAAAAATACAAAAAGTACAGTTTTGTACATGGAGAAGCAAATATGAACTATAAAAACTTTATCGCAGGTGCGATGGCTTTTGCCCTTGCAGCCTGTGCTGCGGGATGCAGCGATAAGAAGAAGACCGACACGGATAATCCGGCTTCTGCGGAAACAACCACAGAAGAGCTCGTACCGCCCACCCCTGTTGAGGCTACAGACCCAAATGCCATAACATTTGATGACGGCAGATTTGATTTCGTCTTTGCAAAGACAGATGATAAGGACTGCGCAAACGGCGAGCTTTCTGTAGCAGAGCTCATGGGCAATAAGATGCTTAAATTTGCCGATGACAATTCTGTGCCCCTTGAAGGCAAAGTACAGAAAATAGGCATAAATGTCATACAGCTCCTTGGACACGAGGGCGCTGCAAAGGTCCGCAGGATCGAATTTGATATGTACGCAGAGGCTACCGCAGAGGGACTTAAAAGAGATGACGGCGAGGTCGTAAAAGCTCCTGGCTGGATAGGCGGCGGCGGCGGAACAGTTACCGCACAGGAAAAGTGGTATGATTTTCAGGACTTCTCAGGCGGCGAGTATAACTTTGAAGCATCCGGCGCAGTACACGCTCAGTTCAAGTTCCTGCTTGCAGACAGCGGACAGTGCTGGACAGAGGATATGGACGATGCGAATTTCCTCATCATGCGCTGGGGCATAGCCAACGAGTCGGATATGTACATAGATAATATCGTATTCTATGACGAGGACGGCAAGTCAATACCGATAATATCGGCTTCCGAGGCTGAAAAGCTGAAGAAAAAAGCCGAGGAGAAGATAGGTGATATCAAGGAAGATATCCAAAAGAAAAAGGAAGAGCTGAAGGCTGATTACGAAAAGGCTAAGGAAGAAATGGAATCTTCAATGTTTGATCCTAATCTCAGAGAAGAGCTGAAGGCTGAATACGAAAAACTCATGGAAGAAGTACAGAATTCCGAGGAGTACGAAGAAGCAGCAGCTCGCATGGCCGAGTTTGAAGCAAAGCTCAGACAGTCAATATCCGATACATCAGAAACTGAACAGAAGATAATTGACGAGATCGAAAAAGCCAAGGAGCAAGCCGACAAGGTTAACGCAGAAGCACAGGAAGCTATCGAAGATGCTGAAGTGCTGATCGGTAAAATTAAAGACAGATAAAAGCGAAACGCTTCCGAGCATATCGGAAGCGTTTTTGTGTATCAGTCGAAATAAAATATGTCCTCAAACTTCTTATCGAGAGCAATGCACAGTACCAATGCCAGCTTAGCCGTGGGACTGAACTGCCCAGTCTCAATTGAGCTTATGGTATTACGGGAAACGCCCACCATTTTCGCAAGCTCGTCCTGTGAGAGCCGCTGCTCCTTGCGTATTTCTTTCAGGCGGTTTCGGAGTATAAGTGAATCATCTATCATAGAGCCACCGCCTTATGAGTTTACATTGAGAAGCTCGTGAACAGCTATATAGGTTAAAATGAGAAAAAACAAACCAATAACTGCTGCGCATAGTATATCTCCAATATTTTTGCTCTTTATTGCTCTGTACAACTGCATTGAAAAAAGCATACATATCGCTGTTGCAAGAGCTCCGTAATTTATCTTGTCTGTGATGAGAAGTGTGGTTACGGCAAATATACAGGTAAAGAGCATGGTGAAGATTATGGCAAATCTCGAAGCACTTCTTGTTTTATCTATCTCGGCGATATCGCGGTTCTTGTTTTCCTGCCTGCTTTTAGCAAGTATTTCTTCTTTATTCATAGTACATATCCTTTCTTACAGATGATGAACAAAATGCAGTATAACAGATACTACAGTTGCCAGAGCCATAAGTGCACCTGCGTAAAGATCGTCCTTGTTATCGGTCTTTTTCCACCTGTAAAGGTAATCTGCGGTGAATGATGCGGTGAAAATACTGTAATAGCCGTAGTTCATTTTACCGAGTATTATATAGTCAATGGCGAAAAGTACGAGACAGAATATGATAGCGGCAATTCTGCCGTATTTCATTCCTTTAACTCTTGTTTCAAGATAAAAAGGATCGTGATCCTTATTATCCTGTCTGCTTTTTTCGAGTATTTCTTCCTTATTCATATTGCTGCACCTCTTTTCATACTTTGTCCCTGAACATATATACGAATGAAATGATGAGAAAAGCGGCAGCACTGACCAGCCACATAACCCCTACAGCGATATTGAGCTTTTTCTTCTTGTTAAGGCCGTCAAGGAGATATAACACACCGTTATTTACAGAAATTATAGCCCACAGACCGTAATTTGTCCTGCCTGTGATAAGTATTTCGGAAATGAAAAGAATACAGGTAACGAATATAGTGGCAAGGGCGGCATAAGACATTGTTTTGATTTTTTTGGACTCCTGAAAAGGGTCACGGTCTTTATAATCGTTTTGGCTTTTTGCGAGTATTTCTTCCTTATTCATAATAGTTACCTCCCATATCATGCAAAGTTTTATTGTCAGTTTTTGACAAGTATACTTGGTAATTGTATTATAGCACTGCCAAGTATACTTGTCAAGACTTTGCAAAGAAAACTTGTCATTTTCATCACTATAGCCAAACCGACCACAATCCAATTGTATAAATACACAAAGAAATATCTTTCGGGCTTGCTGATTGCCGAGCCGCTCCCCTCCCTTGACACAGCTCTGAAAAAGATATATAATTTCAATGATATTCTCGTCTTTACGGAGGTACCTATGAACCCCTTATCCATTTCTGTCCGTACAGTTGCGACTCCCTGCGGAGAGATAACATATACCTTTGAACGCAAAAAAGTCAAAAACATAAATCTGCGCGTAAAGCATAACGGAAATGTCTATGTTTCCGCACCCAAAAGAGTCCCTGTGGAAACTGCCGACGAATTCGTCATAAGCAGGAGCAGTATGATACAGCAGGCTATAACAAGCTTTGCGGCAAGGGAGCTTATAAAGGAACGGCAGAAAAGTCTCTCCGATGACAAGACAGTTATACTGGGCAATGAATACAGTATAGTCACTGTTGCTGACCGCCGCGAATACGCAGAAAAGACCGATGACAGCATCGTGATACACATGAAAAACACAGCCGACTCACAGCGAAAAATAAATATATATACTTCATGGCTGAAAAAGTACACAGAGGAGGTATTTCTTGCGGTCATGCATGATGTACATACTAAATTCGTACCTCTCGGCATTGATTTTCCTCAGCTGAAAATACGCTCTATGACTGCTCGCTGGGGAAGCTGTCATACCCGCAGGAAAATGATAGTTCTCAACAGGCGCATGATAGAAGCTCCGCTGAACTGCATCTCCCATGTGGTCACACACGAATTCTGTCATTTCATACACCCCGACCATTCAAGGCAGTTCTACGCTCTGCTTGATAAGATGTGCCCCACATGGCGCGAGGATAAGAAGCTCCTCGAAAAACTGGTGATACTTTAAAACGCCTTGACACCCATATAAACAACTGCTATAATTAATATACAAAACCGTGAAAGGAGCCTGCCATGTCACTTTTCAGCCGATATTTCGTAAAAATGTGTACCAAGAGCGATACTGCGCGTGATGCAGGTCTTACAACTCCGCCCGAGATAGAACGATTTGACGATATACAGTACGGAAGTGAGCCGAAATGGCATCTGCTGGACGTTTACCGTCCCAAGGCACTGAGCGGAAGGCTGCCTGTTATAGTCAGCTTTCACGGCGGCGGCTGGGTCTACGGCAACAAGGAGGTATATCAGTTCTACTGCATGGATCTTGCAAAACGCGGCTTTGCCGTTGTGAACTACACCTACCGACTTGCACCGGAATACCGTCACCCCGCACCATTGGAGGATACCAACCTCGTATTTGAATGGCTCCTTGCAAATGCTGAAAAATACGGCTTTGACACCGATAATATATTCGCAGTGGGCGACTCCGCAGGCGCAACGGGTATAGCCGCTTATTCCTGTATACTGACGAATAAGGACTACGCAAAAAACTACAGCTTCACCGCTCCGGAAGGGCTGAAAATAAAGGCTCTCGGACTCAACTGCGGCATTTACATGGTAAGGGAAAAGGATAACTTCAAGCTTTGGTACGACTATCTCCCGAAAAACAAATTCAGTGAGTTCAGGGAGCAGCTCTGTATCTGCAATGCAGTTACCGCGAACTTTCCTCCCAGCTTTATCATGGCAGCAAATAAGGACGATCTTAAAGTACAGTCTCCCCTGCTGGCAGAAAAGCTCAAAGAGCTGGGAGTAAGGTACATTTATAAGGTATATGGCGACGAGAAAGCACCTGTTTATCACGTTTTCCACTGCAACATAAAAACTCCCGAAGCCGCAGTGTGCAACGATGAGGAGTGTGCATTTTTCAGGGAATACATAAAATAATAACAGCCTTAATACGGCAGAATAGAGGATATTATGAAAACATCGGCAGTTATTGTCTGTGCAGGAAATTCAACAAGAATGGGCGGCGTAAACAAGATACTGCTCCCACTGGGTGAAAGAAAGGTAATAGGCGTTACCATGCAGGCTTTTCAGCAGTGTGAGAGCATCACGGAAATAGTGATCGTAGCCCGCGAGAGCGATATCCCTGCAATACAGGCAGAGGCAGAAGCCGCAGGCATAACAAAGCTTTCAGCCTGCACCACAGGCGGCTCCACCCGTCAGGAAAGCGTTATCAACGGCATAAAGAAGATATCGAAGGAATCTGAGCTTGTAGCAATACACGACGGCGCACGTCCGCTGGTAAAGCCCGAGCACATCGAAAAGGTCATAAAGGACGCTTCCGTATTCGGCGGTGCAACTCTCGGTGTACCCGTAAAGGATACTATCAAGACCGTTGACGGCGGACTTATAATAGATACTCCTCCGAGAAGCTCCCTTTATATAACTCAGACACCCCAGATATTCAAGCGAGCCCTTTACTTTGAGGGAATAGACTTCGCCCTCGAGCATAACCTTGATTTTACCGATGACTGCCAGCTTGTAGAAGCTATCGGCGGTAAGGTGGCAATGACCGTGGGCGATTATACCAATATAAAGATAACCACTCCCGAAGATATCGCTATTGCGGAAGTTCTTCTGAAACAAAAATAAACAAAACCTTATCAACTGTAGGGACGCCCATTGGGCGTCCGCTTTTTTTTACCTTGAAAAACTCTCGTCCTTACAAAAATAATGGGACGTTATTAGACGGATACACATATAAAAGTTATGCCCCGAGACAATGCCTCGGGGCTTATTTGTTCTGTTCTTTTATTGTATAAATCAGAGTTACGATAGATTATTCATCTTCGCAATATATGATTTCATAATCTTCGCCCAATTCTTCTTGTAAACGTTTATACCCCTCTTTAGCTTTTTTATAGAATGTCTCCTTCTCTTTGTCTGACCATAACAACGGATTTGAAGGACAATTCCAATCTAATGCATTATCATGTTCGATTCCTAACTTACACAAATAATTTTTCAATTCTGAAGATATAGGAAGATTATCAAGTGAGACTAAGCCATTATCACCCCAAAGGCATGGGCAAAAGTCTTCACGGCAGCCCCATTCAAACCAATACTTAAAGACATATTTTGCCATACACTCACCTCCATTAATTCCGATTTATATTAGTAACAATTTTATCACAATAAGTCTGCACTGTCAATACAAATACTATGGCTTAATGTAGGGGCGGATATTATCCGCCCTTTAAGGGCCCCCTTTGGAATCCCATTCATATTCTCACTGTAATATTTCTGTAACCTTTGGACTGCTTCGGCAGTCCGTTTTTGTTTAACACTCACAATAAACGCTCAAAAAGATTGTGCAGGTATACAAAGTGAAAAATTTATTTTTTCAATAATCAATGGTTTTCCATTGAATTTCACCTTTTTTCAGCCCCCTTATGAACGGTGGTTTTGTTCACGGCTTGAAAGGAGGTCATATTTTTTGAACAGAAACACTAAAGCAAAACTTAATATATTCTGCTGTAACTATGTTACACTGGGCAGTGCAGAAGAAGCCGCACTGAAAGCAGGCTTCCCCCGTGAAAATGCCCTTACCGCAGGTATAGAGCTTCTCAAAAGAAAGGAATGTCAGGATACTATTGCATTTATAAGAGGTATACTCTCCGACAGCGGCAGCGTCATATCAGGTCTGAAAAGACTTGCCTTCGGCAGCTGTACCGATGCGGTGTATCTTGTATTCGCGGACGAGCTCCCTCCTGCGGAAGCTATAGAAAAGCTTGACCTTTTCAACGTTTCCGAAATAAAACGTGTAAAAGGAGGCGGCGTAGAGGTAAAGCTGTTTGACAGAATGAAGGCACTGGAAAAGCTTTTCGAGCTCGAAAGCACCTGTGCAGACCGCGAAAAGGCAGCAGATCTCATCAAAGCAATGACTGCCGATGAGGAGTGTGACAGCTTTGAAAATAACTAAATTCTCACTCAAGCAGAAGATAGCAATGAAATGGTGGAGCTCTCAGCGCTTCAGCGGCTATGATGCAATAATATGTGACGGAGCAGTACGAAGCGGAAAGACTCTCTCAATGTCGCTGGGCTTTGTTATATGGGCTTGCAGACGCTTTAACGGAGGTTCCTTCGCCATGTGCGGAAAGACCATAACCTCGCTCCGCAGGAACGTCATAACTCCCATGCTGACTTTGCTCAGAGAAAACAGCTTTATCATCAGCGAAAAGATAAGCAGCAATTATATTGACATCACCTTTAACGGAAATACCAACAGGGTATACCTTTTCGGCGGCAAGGACGAAAGCTCCGCCGCTCTCATACAGGGCATCACTCTTTCGGGAGTATTCTTCGATGAGGTAGCTCTCATGCCCCGTTCCTTCGTTGAACAGGCTCTGGCAAGATGCTCCGTCAGCGGCTCGAAAATGTGGTTCAACTGCAATCCCGACAATCCCTCACACTGGTTCTATAACGAATGGATAAAGAAACGCCGGGAGAAAAACGCACTGTATCTCCACTTCACTATGGAAGACAACCCTTCCCTTTCACAAAGGGTAAGAAAACGCTATGAGCGTATGTATTCCGGTACCTTCTACGACCGCTTCATACTCGGAAAATGGACAGCCTCACAGGGTGTGGTCTATCCCATGTTCAATGAAAATGACCACGTTTTCAGCGGCGATGTGGAATGTGAAAGATACATCATCTCCTGCGATTACGGCACTGTAAATCCCTCCTCCTTCGGGCTGTGGGGACTCTGTGACGGTATATGGTACAGACTGAAGGAATACTACTACGACTCAAGGCGCGAGGGCATATCCCGCACCGATGAAGAGCACTATGCCGCTCTTGAAGAGCTTGCAGGCTCACGAAATATCGGAAAGGTCATAGTTGACCCATCTGCGGCAAGCTTTATAGAATGTATCCGCAGACACGGAAAATTCCCGGTAGTCAAAGCAGATAACGATGTCGTTTCGGGCATAAGACAGGTAAGTTCGGCTCTTAAACAGGGCAGGCTGAAATTCCACTGCTCATGCAGGGATATCCTGAGAGAATTCACTCTGTATATCTGGAACGAAAAAGCAGGTACAGATGCTCCCGTAAAGGAAAATGACCATGCTATGGACGATATGCGCTACTTTGTGGCGGATATTGCAAATTCACAGGACAGCGGCGGCCTTATCGCACTGTCCGTCACCAGATAATACTTATCCACAACACAACAAAAGACAAAGCAGTATAAGATCACCGTTCAATAAAACATAAAAGGAGGAATTATGAAGCTTTTTCAGAAGAAAAACTCTCCTAAAGCCACCCCGGAGCTGATAAGCGCACAGCGTTCATGCTGTGAGGGATTCACTCTTCCTGCGGCTGTTCAGCCCTGCGAAAAAGAGCTGTATGACAGGCTCAGATATGCCGTGCCTATCATAGATGCGGCTATTATGAAGATAATCAGACTTACAGGCGGATTTCGCGTTGTATCATCGGACGAAGGCTGCCAGCAGGAGCTTGACAGATTCCTTGCCAATGTTCCCGTAGGTCTTACGGAACGCTCAATAGGCTGCTTTGCGGATAATTTTCTCGACAGTCTCCTGACCTATGGAAGTGCTGTGGGAGAAATAGTTCCCGACAGCGAAGAACGCCGCATTGCAGGACTGTGGAACGGAGATGTTTCACGTATACGCATTGCCGCAGGAGCTGACCCCTTCAACAGGAGCTATGCCATCATATCTCCGGACGGCAGCTCACATAAGATAGCTCACCCAGAGCGCATAGTATACGCTTCGCTTACAGGAGGAAATTCACTGCTGAGGGGACTTCCCTCACTCAGCGGTATCCTTATGAGGATATACGAATGTATCGGTCAGAATTACGACCGCGCAGGAAATGTCCGCTATGCCGTGACCTATAAGCCCACAGGACAGGCAGGAGATATCATGTATTCCCGTGAAAGGGCACAGCAGATAGCCCGTGAATGGGCAGACGGAATGAACTCGGCAAAATACGGCCAGGTCAAGGACTTCGTAGCTGTGGGAGACGTGGATATAAAGGTCATAGGTGCTGAAAACCAGCTCTTCGATACAAACGTCCCTGTGAGACAGATACTCGAACAGCTCATCGCAAAGCTCTCTATACCGCCGTTTCTTCTTGGGCTCTCATGGAGCTCCACAGAGAGGATGTCATCACAGCAGGCAGATATACTCACCTCAGAGCTTGAATACTACCGCAGACTTCTCACACCCGTAATATGCGACATAGGAAATTCATTCCTTGCTTCCATAGGTTCGGAAGTTTCCTGCTCAGTTGAGTGGGACAACATAAATCTACAGGACGAAACAGCTCTTGCAGATGCAAGACTGAAAAACGCACAGGCGAGAGAAATTGAGCTCCGCCTTGAAACTAATGAAAAATAACGGAGGAAAAAATATGTATAACGATATCAGACTTGAAAAGGGTCTTTACAATCTCAGCGGAAAGTCATTCACGGCTGCTCTTGAGGAGCTTGACCCCTCCTCAGCTTACGCAGGCACTCCTCTCGAAAAGCTCGATGCCTTCGAGAGACAGCTCAAACGCTTCAATATCAGGATAAACGGTCAGGACTGCGACTGCGTTGAGAAGTTCTTCTCCACCACTGAAACAGCCGTACTTTTCCCCGAATTCGTTACACGCTGCATCAGGAAGGGCTTTGATGAGACTGTACTCCGCTCGGTATGCGCTGCCAGAACTGTATGTGCAAGCGGTCAGTACCTCGGCTGTGTACTCGATGACTCCGAGACATATACAACTACAGACCAGGCGGATCTTCTCCCCGAGGCTACCGTCACAGAAAGCACTACTGCTACCGTACTTGAAAAATTCGGCAGACTTATCAGTGCTTCCTACGAGGCTATCCGTCAGCAGAGACTTGATGTTTTCGGCGTAATGCTCAGAAGCATCGGCGCAAGACTTGCAGTGTCCGTTGTTAAAAAGGCAGTTGCTGTGCTTGAAGCAGATACGACTCCTATCACTACATCATCCCTTACCTACGATGACCTTGCTGCACTTTACGGTGAATTCGACTGCTTCGATATGACTACAGTCATCGCCTCACCTGCAATAGCTTCAAAGATAGCCGCTATGGATCAGCTCAAGGAATGTTCTGCAAACGCAGACGGCAAGCTCATTCTCCCCTTTGGCTCAGAGCTTGTAAAGACCTCTGCTGCCAATAACGATACTATCATCGGTATCGACCGTAATTTTGCACTTGAATTCATCACAAGCACCGACCTTATCATGGAAACCGACAAGCTTATCGACCGTCAGCTTGACCAGATAACAGTATCTATAACCTGCGGCTTCAGAAAGATAACTCCCGATGCCGTCAAGGTTCTGACTATCACATCTAACGACTGATCTTAACAGACCAATACTGTGCAACAAACGGGCGGCATTCCGCCGCCCCTGCATTCAACTATGCACCAAGCACTAAAACTAATCGCTTTTTCTGAAAGGAGCCATTATGGACAGATCTATTCTTGATAAGATAAATAAATTCACACGCAGATCCCTCTCCGAGGACGAGGTATATGTGTTCTCGGTCATTCTCTGCGATAACGACATCGACCGCGACTGTGAACGCTTCTCCGAAAAGGCACTCGATGCCCTCAGAGAAAAATTCATAGGAAAGACCGGCATATTCGATCACGACCCGTCCACTGTAAATCAGAACGCCCGCATCTTCGATACAGAGCTTATCACCGATGATACACGGCTCACACAGTACGGCAAGCCCTATGTTTATCTCAAGGCTATGGCTTATATGGTGAGGACCGATGAAAACAAGAACCTTATCGCCGAAATTGACGGAGGCATAAAAAAGGAGGTCAGCATTTCCTGCTCCGCGGCTAAAAGGATATGCTCCGTCTGCGGAAACGATAAAAGCATAATCACCTGCGATCACGTCAAAGGAAAAAACTACAACGGTAAGCTTTGTCACACCGTTCTTGATGATATCACCGATGCTTACGAATGGAGCTTTGTTGCCGTGCCGGCACAGATAAATGCAGGAGTCACAAAAAGGTACAGTGATGATAATGCCGTAAAATCACAGGCTAAGGATATTCAGCTCTGCGATGAGGAGCTTCGCCGCGATATCCGAAGATTTGCCTATTTCGCAGGAGGAAGGACTGCGGCTGATATCGCTTCTATTTCAGCCGCAAATATGGATACACAGCAGCTTATCGCGCTCCGCAAGTCCTTTGAGGCACAATGCGGAAAATCAAAAACAGAGGTGCAGCTTGAATACAGTGCGGAGTCAGAGGACATCGCAGACAGCTTTACAATGAGATAAGGAGGAGCTATGGACATACAGAAGATAACAGAGATATTCGAGCTTATGACGGGGGAAAGCAACAGCACCGAATACATGAAGCTGATATACCTTTCCATGCGCGAGATAGATGCTCTGCTCAGACCAAACGCAGATATCAGCGACCTGCGGCTTTGCTTTCTCTGCGCCGCTCTTGCCTTTTACAGGCTGCAGCAGATACTTGCCGCAAGAGAAAGAGCAGCGGTCACATACGCAGGCAAGGTCTTGAAGGAGTCGCAGAATACCGCCTATGAGTACGCAAAACAGCTCCTGAGAGACTATATACAGGTATGCAGGGAGCTTATTACTGCCGAGACTTTTGTTTTCGGCAGCTTTTCAAACGGGGAGGAGATACTTTAATGATACGAGAAATCATAAATGATATAATAGCCAAGTTCAGAGCCTGTGATATTGATGCAGTGTACAGTTCTTTCGATGCTGTTGACATATCAAAAAAGGAAAAAGACATATTCACTGTTGTGGGAATTGACGGATTTGAGTCCTTTTCGCCTATTTACTCACCTTACTATATCTATATCCCCTTCAAGGCTGATATCGGGATAAGGATAACCGCTCCGCACGGTACCTCCGCAGATGATATATACCGGTTCTATGATGAAAATATCGAGCCTGTTATCTCGGATATGTCGGGGCTTACCTGCTCACTTTCAAAAATGAGCATAAAGTTCGACTCCAATATACAGCGTCTTGTACTTACCGCTGTACTATCTGCAAGCGGCATCACAAAGACTGAAAGGAGCATTCCATGACCACAACAGAGCTTACAAAGCATGAAGCTGTACCCGTCAGTATATCCAATACCGTTATATACTGTGACAGCTTCAGGGCTGCGTCCGCAAGAAGCATTGCCGAGGAGTCAACAGCAGACGGCGGAAGTGTTTTCACAAATAACGCCGGCCGCAGTACAAAGCTCATATTTTCGGGGAGGGTATATTCGGAAAATGCCTCAGACTTTGTGTACAGCTTCAATGCTCTTGTCAAAAGTTCCGCCGCCTTCAATGTGGAGTATATGGGACTTTGCTTCAACAGCTGCCGTATGCTCGCCTATACTCTCGACAATAAGAAAAGCGACTGGGCAGATGTAAAGGTCACGCTTTTTACTAAAGATAATATCACAAGGAGCAATGAAATATGACTGCTGTTTTAAGTATAAAAAACAAGGACGGAACTCTTATAAGTGAAGAAAAAGTCCTCGCATTCAGCTTCAGGAAGGACATCTATACACCCTATACCTCGCTGTCGGCAAGAGTCCGCGCTGCACATTCAGTCTTTGACGATGCAGCAGAGGTAATGCTTGCTATTGACAGCAAGCTCATACATCACGGTCTTATCGACAGCCTTAAAATCGAAAAAGCAGGAGGAGAATACTTCCTCAGCGTTACGTCAAGGGGCTTCACTTCTCTGCTTTGCCAGAACCAGATAGAGCCCGGGCTTAAAATGAATATCTCCTTCAATATGCTTATGGATAATTTCTATACACTTCCCTACGTAACTCACGAAAACAATGCCGATGACAGCAGCTATATCTATGTCAGACCTAATACCTCAATGTGGGATGCTGCTTCAAATCTTGCATACAAGCTTCTCGGAACTTACCCATACATAAGAGGAACTAATACGGTTATGATAAGTCCCTTTCCTGCTCCCGAGGTATTCGACTTTACAGGTTCAGAGCTTATCTCTCACGGCAAGGAGCTTTCATGCTCTCATATCTCAAGTGATTACCACATGGCTGATATCAACGGAAATTACGGTACCTTTGACCTTACCGACCCTGATGCAGCTGCACTGAAAATAGTTCGCCATAAATACTTTGACCTTGATATGCGCTTCCTCTATGATCCGCAGCAGGCTCTTTATTTCCGCGATAAATTCGACTTCCGCGGTCATAAGATGCTGTACTGCTCCTACAGCGGCTACTGCGGCGAGGACTTATACGATGTCGTAAGCTTTAACGGTGTATCATCCGAACGTATCGGCTCAATAGATATACGCGGCAGCAGCAAGGGTATTCTTACGGAAACAGGGGTATACAGGGATAAATTCCCTCACTGAAGCAAAAACGGCTTCCGTTTCGGAAGCCGCTTTATGTTATTACTTTATCGGAAGCTCTGAGACAAGCTTTAAGAGATATTTCTGTATTGCCTGTGCATCATTTGTAGTCATGCCGTCATTGCCTGTAACATCGGCATTCTCAATGCCCTGCTTTGTGATATGAGACTTGTCAGAACCGCTCTCGCCATACTTGTTTGGATTTGCAAGTGCCTGCATGATAAGAACTGCATCTGAAAGGTCTACATCACCGTCGCAGTTTGCATCGCCAGCCTTGTAGTCCTTGCTTGCTGCCTTTGGTGTAGTCGATACTGTTGTTGTAGTTGTATTTGATGAAGTAGTATATGATGTTGTTGTGGTGGTTTCAGCGGCATCTAACGGTACGAATTTGTAATCAAACTTATTTGCATATTTTTCGGCTGTTGAGCCTGTATATCCGCAGATAACACCGCTGTATATTGCTTCTCCGCTTTCAAATTTATTACATATTGTTATAGCCTGACCATAAATTTCGCAATCAGGGTTCAAAATAGTAATGGATTCAAGATTTTCGCAATCAAAGAAAGCGTCACTTTTTATTGCATTAATTGTCTCCGGTACAACCACTGATTTAAGGTTTTTGCATCTGCTGAACATACTTTCCGGTATAATACCTTTATATTTTAAATTGACAGTTTCAAGAGCATCACAGCTGCCTAGAATTTTCCCTTCTATTTCTTTAACGCTATCAGGAATTGTGATCTCTTTAAGGCTCTTACAATTATAAAATGCACACGCTCCTATTTTGGTAACCGAAACAGGTATTTCTATTGATCCAAGGCTTTCACAGTTAGAAAATGCGTTATTTTCTATAGTTGTAACTGTATCAGCCATTATTACTGATTCAAGGCTTTGACAATTACCCAATGCATGATGTGCAATACCTGTTATGCCGTCCTCTATAACTATTTTTTTAATTTCATTATTCTTATAAAACTCCAGTTCAGGTATTTCACCCTTGCCGCTTATGGTAAGTATTCCGTCCTCATCAATATTCCATGCAATATCATCACCGCATTTTCCTGATGTACCTAATGTCGATGTGTTTTCAGAACCTTCTATATCCTTAAACGGACAATCGTGATATAATGCATATTTTTCAGCAGAAGAACGTCTATATCCATAGACCGTAAAAGTTTTTCCGGCAGAGCTGTAGTAATCAATCTGGCAATCAGGATTTAATATCGTTATTGATTCAAGGTTATCGCAATAATAAAGCGTTCCAAAATCTAGGCTTGCAACAGATGCAGGGATCGTTAATGATCTGAGTTCTGTACAATGGCTAAATGCTGAATCTCCAATGCTTGTAACATTTGGAATTTCGACAGCTGCGAGATTTTCACATCCGGAAAAAGCAGATTCGCCAATAGCTGCAGCACCTGATATTGTTACTGATTTAAGACCTTTACATTCCTTAAAAGCAGATTCTCCGATACTTTTTACCGAATCAGGTATAGTTACAGATTCAATGTTTTCATAGTACTCAAATACATAAGGATTTATGCTTGTAACAGAATCAGGGATAACAACTTCGCCTGAACAAGCTTTGCCGACAATTAATATTCCATTAACGACTACTATCGGATCTTCTTTCAGCCTGTTTTCAAGCCATAAGGTATTCAAAAATGCATCTCGTCCTATGCTTGTAACTGACTCAGGTATAGTTACTGAGGTAAGATCTAGACATCTGGAAAATGCTTCTTCTCCTATGCTTGTAACTGACTCAGGTATTATAACCGAGTTAAGTCTATTACACATGATAAATGCAGAATCGTTTATTCTTGTTACAGTATCGGGAATTTCAATAGTTGTTTTCTCCCTGAATGTAGCTTCTATCAGTATTCCGTTTATTATAAGCATATGATCTTCTTTGCGCATATTATCAAGCCATTTAGTTCTCTCAAACGCATTTCTTCCTATGCTTTCTACAGATTCAGGTATTTTGATAGTTTCAAGGCTTTCACAATAACAAAACGCATCTCTTCCTATACTTGTAACTGAATCAGGGATATTTACATTCGATAATTTCGTACATCTATAAAATGCTCCATCGCCTATGCTTGTAACAGTATCAGCAATTTGTACTGATGTAAGATTTGGCATATCGCTGAACACACTGTCACCTATGCTTGTTATGCCGTCTGAAATAACGACTGACTTTACAGAGTCTTTATCATCCAGCCTATACATTAACCTGCCATTAGGAATATCACCTTCTCCGCTTATAGTAAGCGTTCCTGCTTCATCGAGTTCATAAAATACATTCTCTTTTAAAGCTCCCAATATTTCGCCTACCGTTGCAGGCGCAGAAAGAGTTATTCCGCTAAGGTCTGTACTGTATGCATTGGCTGTAACCCCATAGCCTGATGCACATACTGATACCAGTGTACTTGCCGATAAGCAGAGTGATGTGATGATTTGTTTTGTTTTTTTCATTAGATAATCCTCCATATCATTAAAATATATCACATATTATAGCAAAACGTTTTTCTGAAATCAATATATTTTTTATGAACAAAAAAAGACTCCCGTGTGTACAACGGGAGTCCGGATATTGTTTTATTTTATCGGAAGCTCTGAGACAAGCTTTAAGAGATATTTCTGTATTGCCTGCGCATCATTTGTAGTCATGCCGTCATTTCCGATAACGTCTGCATTCTCGATGCCCTGCTTTGTTATGTGTGTCTTGTCTGAACCGTTCTGACCGTACTTGTTCGGATTTGCAAGTGCCTGCATGATAAGAACTGCATCTGAAAGATCTACATCGCCGTCGCAGTTTGCATCGCCTGCCTTGTAATCCTTGCTTGTTGCCTTTGGTGTAGTCGATACTGTTGTAGTAGTCGCCTGCTTTGTTGTGGTGGTAGTCACCTTAGTTGTGGTCTTGGCTGTTGTAGTAGTTGTTACAGCAGGAGCACTGCCCTTTATCTGTCCGTAAACAATTCCGCAGCCTACTGTTGACATATATACCTTGCCGAATTCGTCCATATCACCTACGAGGTAGTTACCGTTGCCTGTGCCGCCGTAGAGGTGTTCGGTATTGATGCATACCCATGTCTTTCCTGCATCTGTTGAACGGTAGATGCCCTCGGGATCCTCCTTGTCGGGCTTGCCGTACATGAAGAGTGTATTCACATTGCCCTTCTTCTCGGGTGCGCCGTAGCCGATACACTTTGCATATGCTACGTTTTCAAGGTGCTCAACTGTCTTGCCCTTGTCGGAGATTATGTAAATGCCCTGATTTGCACCTGCAAAAGCTATCTTGCCGCCGCCGAGGTATGCAGGATCACCTGTTTCCTCGAACTTCCATGTGAGCTCCCAGTTATACGGGCAGATACGTGTTTCTGTGAAGGTAGCACCGTAGTCATCACTCACATAGTATGAGTAGTGTGACTCATCGTAGGTTGGCTCCTTCTTGGATATATCAGATGACCAGTACTCGTTGTACTGAGCTCCTACAGCGTAAACTGTCTTAGCGTCCTCGGGATCAACGAGAGTATAAACTGTCTTTGAAGCCTTGATGCCGCTGCAGGTCTTCCATGTTGCGCCGAAGTCGTCTGTATAGGAAACTGCGCCCTTTGTGCTGGAATTGATTATTCTGTACTTGCCCTTTGAAAGCTCTGTGATAGAGAGCTTTCCGCCTGTGCAGGCAGGCTTGAATGCCTTCCATGTCTTGCCGCGGTCAAGTGTATAATATCCGCTTCCTGTATTATTTCCGTCGCCGTTTGCGGTTCTTGCCCATACATCAGTATTCTGAGGACATACAGCAATAGCGGAGGTAGAGCCCATATTAGGCTTGTATTGCGGGGGTATTGCAGTCGGAGAGGTATGTACAAATCCGTCATAGTCACCGATAGCTGAAAGGTCAAGACCGTCGGAAGTGCTGACAAAGTCAAGGCTTACGCACTCTTCAACGCCGTCAGGCTGGAAGTAGAACTGTATTCCCTTTTCGTCCCATGCGTTGTCGCAGGCGAAAACTCCGTTTCCTGATGTGAGGAGGAGTCTGTCACCCTCGGGATCTCTTGGGTCGATAACGATGCTGCTGCCCCAATGGCAAGCCTTGCCGTATATCCAGTCATATCCGCCCAGATCCATAGGAAGCGATACGAAATTCTTCACGCCAACGCCTGTGGAGTAATCTGTCTCTCCTGCACCAGGAGTTATATCCTCCCATGTCTTGCCACCGTCAGAAGAACGGAAGAAATGGTCGCCCCATGCGATAGTGCCATCGTTTTCGGGAGTGTTCGGATCGTCCTGTATCCACTCCTCGCCGAACCACTGATCGGAGAATACGCCGCAGGTACGTGCAAAAAGCTTGTTAGGATCGTTGCGATCAGCCTCGATCATACCTATGGAATTATTTGAAACAGAAAGCTTTTCTGCTGTTCCCGACTTGATATTGTACTTATATGCTCCGCCTGAAGCTCCTGCGAAAGCAAGGCCTGCTATATATGTGAAGAAAAGATTTCCGTTATGGTCACTTGTTATAGAAAGAGGATAATTATCGTTCGGAAGTGCTTTTATCGGCTCGAATTTGTCGTCCTTTACGCTTGCTACATGGACATTTGCCTTTCCCTTTACGGAGGTGCCTACATAGACCTTGCCTCCCTCAACATATACACAGCCGATACCATTCTGCTCGTTGTAGAGCTTGCTTGGCTCTGTGCCTCTTACCATATGATTTGTCCATGAGGGATACTTGAGCTCGCCCGTGAAGAGTCCGAGATCATCATAGCCCATTACAGGAGACCATGTCTTGCCTCCGTCTGTTGACTTGATAAGAGCAGACTTGCCTGCGGTAACATCGCCGCCTGCATAGATAGTCTTCGGGTCATCGGGGTCAACTGCGATAGGCTCGATACATTCACGTCCGTCACCGTTTCCGTGTACCTGTATATGCTCTGTTACGTCAACACCTGTAAAGGTCTTGCCGCCGTCTGTAGTCTTGTAAATTACTGTCTTTGCATCAGAGAAGTATGCACAGCCGCAGAGGAAATAAGCCGTCAGGTCGTCTGTAGGGTCGATAGCGATACCCTTACAGCTGAGAAGTCCTCTGTCGTCCTCATTGATAAAGCCGAAAAGCTGTACCCATCTTTTCTTTTCGTAATCGTATCTGTATGCACCGCCAACGTCTGTACGGAGATACATTTCCTTCTTTCCTGCGACAATTCCTGAAACAAATCCTGCTCCGCCTATTTTGAGGGTGTCCCATTCCATTGTCGATGAGATGTCCTTGGACGCTGCTGCTTCAGCTCTTCTGCCGTATTCCGATGTGCCTAATCCGGAAAGGCTTGCTGCACTTATGCAGAGCGCACAAAGACCTGCCATAGTCTTTTTCATTGCTTTCATTTGTTTTCTTTCCTTTCTGTTTATGTTTTGAAAAATCTTTTTCACGTTTACTTTTCGTCTACATTTTATCATTTCAAAACATGGGTGTCAATGGATTTACCACGTTATGACACTATCGGATATAATGAGAATACGATTGTACAGAACCTCGTTTTTCTACTATTTTCATACCTTTAATAAATTAAAAAAAGTGCGCAGCCACTATGACTGCGCATGAAAAAATATTGAACAATGAAGGTATAGCAATCCCTCGTGAAATCAAAGCAGAGTGAACCCCTTCCGTGCTTACACGGGAAACCATCGGATGATCGTACTTAATTTGCTTTATAACGTAGAGAAAAGACACCGCAGCCCGCTTCGTCAGGTCATAGACCTTCCGCAACTGTTTCCCCCCAGTTTACTACCAACCGCAGCGTCTGAACCCTACTACCACAATATATGTATATCATATCCCACCATTATTATAACATAAGCTGTTCCACACGGTTCAACAAAAAAAGCCGTTTTTATGCAATTTTAAAAAAATTTCGTATTTTCGTCATTTCAACGGTTTTGAGCTGCAAAAATCGCTGCTGTTCCGTCAATTTATATGAATAATACATACAAAAAACGGCTTCTCTTTTCTTTACAAACAGTGCAGAATGTGTTATAATACCATTATATGGTCAAAATATGATCCGCCGCATCATACATAATCACAAGGAGAACTGTTATGGAATTGATCTCGTATCTTATCAGCTATAATTTTGTCTCTGTTGCTCTTATTATCGGTATCATCGTTCTGCTCATCGAAAACCGCAAGGATCGTCCGCACGGCACCGAGCATATCGCTGTCATCGTCCTGCTCCTGACTATTATTGTTGCAAATGCTGCTATCAGGGAGCTTTTCCTGAAAAAAGTATATGATGACAGTTATGATTACCGCGGCGACCCTGCTATGTATTTCATGTATTTCCGAACAGCTGTTGAGCATATACTCTTCCCTATGATAGCCTATATCGAGCTTCTCCTCGTAACACCTAACGTAAAGCGGTATCTGCTTTTTATTCCCGAGGCTATCGTTATCGTTGGCGAGTCTGTAAACCTTTTCGGTCCGAAGATCATATTCAGCTATGACAAGCATCTTGACTATGAGGACAGACTGTTCTTTCTTGCCCCGTATTTTGCAGGAATGATATATATGCTGCTGCTTCTGAGATACTCTATCCGCTTTTTCAAATCCAAGGAGAAAACAAAGGGCGCGACGGTAATATTCATCGTTTTCCTGACTATATTTGAATGTTATCTTGAGGCGGCATATATAGTAGTTGACCTTATGGACGAGATAGTTGCCCTTGACGTTATAGTATTCTATTTCTACCTTATCTCTATCTATCAGCATGAAATGGAAGAAAAGCTCAGAACGAGCCAGCTTGAGCTGGAAAAAAGCCGGCGAGTCCTTGCGCTTTCGCAGATACAGCCCCATTTTATGTACAATTCCCTGACCTCTATCATATATCTGTGCGATAAGGATACGGGCAAGACTAAAAACGCCCTTATCGACTTTTCAAGATACCTCAGGCAAAATCTTGATGCTATGAGCAGAAACGGTCTTGTGAGCATCAAGGATGAGCTCGAACATACAAAGATATACCTCTCTCTGGAAAAGCTCAGATTTGACGATGATCTGAATGTAGAATTCGATATAAAAGATGAAATGTTCATGCTGCCTGTACTCACCGTACAGCCTATGGTGGAAAACGCCGTAAAGCACGGTATAAACAGCTCTGACAGCGGCTGCGGTACTGTCCGCATATCCACCGATGAGACAGACACCCACCACAGGATAGTCATTAAGGACGATGGTGCAGGCTTTGATACGACCAGACTAAGCTCTCTCGATGAAAGTCATATAGGCATCTCCAATGTCCGCAAACGTCTTGAAGACGAATGCGGCGGTGAGCTTATCATAAAAAGCGTTCCCGATAAGGGAACAGAATGCGTTATTCTTATTCCAAAGGAGAAAAACGATGAAAATTCTGGCAATTGATGATGAAAAATACGCACTCCAGCTTCTCGTAGAAACAATACACAAGGTAAAGCCCGATGCTGAGATAGTCGCATTCAGAAGAGCATCTCAGTTCCTTGAATATGAGGACAAAAAGTCCTTTGATGCGGCTTTTCTCGACATACGCATAGGTAAGATGTCAGGTATTCAGGTGGCTATTGAGCTGAAAAAATATTCTCCTATGTGCAATATCGTTTTCGTTACCAGCTATTCGGAATATGCCTTTGCCGCTATACAGATGCGTCCCAGCGGCTACATAATGAAGCCCTATACCGAGGAGGATATCCGAAACGAATTCAATAACTTCAGATATTCAGCCGCCCCTGCGCCTAAGGACGACAACAGGCTCAAAATACGCACCTTCGGTAATTTCCGCGTGTTCGGCAAGGACAATATCCCTATAAAGTTTTCGCGTACCATTTCCAAGGAAATATTCGCATATCTCATAGACCAGTGCGGCTACCCTGTCACAAGCAAGGAGATCGCCGCAGATGTCCTTGAGGTGGAGGACTTCGACAGACCTACCTCCAAAAAGGTCTCTCAGTATGTCTCCGATCTTATCAAGGACATAGAAGCCGCAGGCTTCCAAAACGTGATCATCAAACAGAACCGCCAGATACAGATCAACAAGGAGGCTGTAAACTGTGACCTCTATGACCTGTTTTCAGGCGATACCTCTGCCCTGCAATCCTATCACGGCGAATACATGATAGATTATTCATGGGCAGAGATAAGTGATTCAGCCGAAAGGATAAAATCACTGTAAATATCATATCGGAGGATAAATATGTCAATTATCTCAGGACTGCGGGTGCAGTCATTATGAAAAATAACTTTCTTCGCGGAATGTCACACGGTATCCCTATCTTTCTGGGATACCTTTCTGTGTCCTTCGGCTTCGGCATACTCGCCGTAAGCAAGGCAGGCCTTAACGTTTTCCAGGCATCTGTCATATCTGCCTCAAATCTCACCTCCGCAGGTCAGAAGGCAGGTATAGATGTTATTGCCGCAGGAGGTACCATCATCGAAATGATACTCCTGCAGCTCACTATTAATATACGCTATTCACTTATGGCTCTTTCCCTTTCTCAGAAGCTTGACAGGAGCTTTACTACTCCCCACAGGCTCCTCGCTTCCTACGGTATCACCGATGAGATATTCGCGGTGTGCTCCGCTCAGAAAAAGCACCTTACCCCTGCTTATATGTACGGCATGATATTCATTGCCGCAGTCGGGTGGATAATGGGTACTGCTATGGGTGCGGCAGCAGGAGAGCTTCTCCCTGCTTCGGTAAGCACTGCTATGGAGATAGTGCTGTACGGTATGTTCATAGCTATTATTATCCCTCCTGCCAAAAAGCAGCACAGCGTCCTGTTCGTTGTCATCATGGCGGCAGCTCTCAGCGTGGTATTCAAGTACTGCCTGCCGTTTATCAGTGAGGGCTTTGCTATTATTATCTCTGCAATAGTCTCCTCCACAGCGGCTGCACTGATATTCCCCATAAAAGATGAGGAGGTAACAGAATGAGCCTTGCAGTATATATTTTCGTAATGGCTGCCGTGACCTATCTCATTCGTATGGTGCCCTTTACATTCTTCCGAAAGAAAATAAAATCGCGCTTTTTCAGGAGCTTCCTGTACTATATCCCATATGCAGTCCTCAGCGCAATGACTATACCTGCCATATTCTACACTACCCACAATATCTATACCGCTATTGCAGGTACGGCTGTGGCTGTAGTCCTCGCCTTTCTTGAAATGCCCCTCATCGTTGTGGCTCTCGCCGCCTCGGGCAGTGCTTTCCTTATGGGATTGTTTATATAGAATATATATGCGAAATATTGAGGGAGACCCTTTTGAAAAAGGGTCCTCCCTCAAACTCTCTCCCTAAAACTTCTGGTTTTATTTTTTCTCAGATAGGGCTCGCTCTGTATTATTGCAGGTCTTTTTTATTCTGGCGAGTCCTATCTGAGAAAAAATCAGCTAAAAAGTCTTTGGAAAGGGGTTCGGGGAAGAACCTTTCCTCAGAAAGGTTCTTCCCCGATAGTTCCCGTGTATACTTCTGTATAAACAATTCCTATATGGCAACATCTGTGACACTTTCGATAAGATGACGTTTACGAAGTTTGTGTATCTTTTCTATTGCAAAAAAGTCTGTATGATGTTATAATAGTCTAAACCAAAAGCATATAGGTTTAGTAGTCTTAGGGAGGCGTTTTTATGACAAGGACCGCTCAGTCTGAAAAAATAAAGAAAATGGTGCTGACAAGCCTTTTCTCCGCACTTATATTCGTTTTTACCGCATATATCCATGTTCCGACAGGTGCAGGCTATACTCACGCCGGTGACGGTCTTATCTACCTCGCTGCAAGCATACTCCCTACGCCCTATGCAGTAGCCGCTGGCATTATCGGCGGTGCGCTTGCCGACGGGCTTTCGGGTTTCCCAATATGGATACCTGCTACTATCGTTATAAAAGCTGTCACAGCTCTGTTTTTCACCAATAAATCGGATAGGATAATCACAAAACGCAATATTCTCGGTATTATCCCCTCTCTTGCGCTCTGCATCGTGGGTTACAGCCTTTATGAGGGTGTCATTATCACCAAGGGCTTCTCTGCAGCCGCTATTATCGCTGCTTTCGGACAGACTCCTGCTTACTGCGTACAGGTAGCCGCAAGTGCGGTATTGTATATAGTTACGGGACTTGCTCTTGACAGAGCCGGAATAAAGAAATCTCACCTTATATGATAAAAAGGCGGACTTTAATGTCCGCCTTTTTTATATCGCTTCAATGGATTTTTCCAGTATTGTGTGATCAAAGCCTGCTTCACCCTGTGAGTTTATAACAAGTATGAAATCATCATCTATCTTCCGCACATAGAATACAAGCTCCAGATCTATCTGGTCTATAATAACACTCTCTTTTGTATATTCACAGCCGCCTATGCTTATTGTTTCGGGTGCCGATACCTTTATGCCATCGCTTTCGGAATATGCTATCTGCTGAGCCATAAACTCCCCGATCGTTACACTGTCCTTATCTGGAAATAAAAGCTTTGTATTGTAGTACTGAAAAACGTACGTTGTATCCTCGCTATTTGCCACAAGATCGGTTATGCGTGCTTCCTGCTCGTTTCGTGTGCGTTCATCAAGCGATGACCATATCTTCTTCAGTTCCGCTTCATTTTTAGCTCTGTCATTCAATGTCATATCCTCAGAAAAAGTCACTTTTATGCCTGCATATTCTGAGGTATATACATTGCCCCGCACTTTGCCGCTGCTGAACTTCGTTCCTTCACCTGCGTCATTCAGCTCTATGGGCTCTGCTGCAATCTCTGTGGGAGCTGTAGCTTCTGTTGAGCCCGTTTCTGTTTCGACCGTATTCTCTGTGGAGTCTGTTGCAGACTTTGTGGAGGCTGCACTTTCTGCTGCAGTTGTTTCTGCTTCAGACGTAACCTCTGCCGTGACCTCTACGGGGTCGATCATTACTGTTTCCTGCTTCTCAGCACAGGATACCAACACCGATAATGCAGCAATAAAAGACAATGCTAATGCCGCTCTTTTCATGTCTGTCCCCCCTACAAAAGTTTTAATCATTGTATCACAATTAAAGGCTTTTGTCAAGTCGATACGTACTGTCACAGGGCGTTCAGGGCTTTGTGACAAAAAAAGACATTTATTTGCAAATATCAGCACATTTTGATTGACATACTTAATAATCATATGGTATAATTATGTCAGACTTTTAATACGGATAGGAGTGATATCATGTATTGTCCAAACTGCAACAGCAACCTTATGGACGGAACAAAAAAATGCCCGTTTTGCGGCACAGAATTCAACAGCAATCAAAACGAACAGGCTCAGCAGAGTCCCTATAATAACAACAACTACAACAATAACAGCTATAATAACTTTGGCAATAACGGTAATTATAATAACTTCGGCAATAACAACTACTATGGTCCCTCAAATCAGCCAATTGTAAGAACAAAATCATCGCCGAATACACTGGGGGTAGTTGCTTCCATAGCTATGTTTATAGCTATCTTCCTGCCGTTCTTTACTGTTTCCTTCGGATTAACGATAAGCGCATCTCTTATCGACGGAAAGGACTGGATAATATTTGCTCCTGTTGCTATCCTCGGCTTCATTTTTTCTATTACTAAAATGAACAAAGGAGTCCTGACTGTAGGTATAATCGCTGTTATACTCACAGTTCTTGAAGCAATAAATGCTTCAGAGTTAAGAGTAAAATCAAAAATGAGCAGTTTAGCTTACTTAGAAGATTACTGGGACGAGCTCTCCGATTATCTGAAGATCAGCTATGCTTACGGTTTTTATATAATGCTGGCAGGTGCTGTACTGCTGCTTTTCGCAGGTATAAAGGGTATATCTGATGATAAAAAATTGCGAAGCTTTTAAATAACAATAATACATATATTAAAATTGGCGGCTTTTGCTCGGTATTTACACTAATTATGAAAAAGAAAAGGCAGATACTTCATGATCGGGGTATCTGCCTGTTTTTGTTATATTTTCATTTATGCTCCGCCAAAGAAGGTCTTTGCACCGAGTTGATTTTAATCGACCTCGGATTCGTGCTTGCGGGTAAGGCGGAACACCTTTGGCGGTTCGGCTGTATAATTGTTATGTATCTCCAGAAAATGTGTATCATCAATAGGATAGATCTTCATATCGTGACCTGCTGTGGAAGCATATTTAATCTCCAAATCCAGAGTATTGAACAGGTCGGAGGCATCCATGTCTATGAGCAGTTCCTGTGTGCCATCGTCACGAATGCCAAGCAGTTTGCTGCCTGTGTTAACGAAGAGTCTGTACTCGCCTGAGCCTTTCAGGACTTCAAAGTAGTGGGTTTCGTTAAAATCATCACCGGTGGCGTATATCGTCTGTCCGCAGCTATTAGAAGCAAAATCGAATTCGGAGATAACAGCTTCATGGACAATGGGTGATACATCCGGAGCGCCACTATTTGCTACTTGAATCAGAAGCGGTTTATCATCCCGATCAAAGCAGAGGTTGATGTCGTTATAGGGTTCCTCCTTATGCAGCTCTGATACAACAGTGACCTCCGCTGTTTCTTTGTCTATCTGCAAGATTCTGTTGTCAGGCAGTATAATATACAGCACATCGCCCACACAGTCAAAACTTTCGTTGATCTGGGAAGAAATCGGATAATCCAGAAGATCATTTGCCGTGATGGCAGACAGCAATGTTCCGTCTTCGGCATATCGGCAGAGGAGATATTTCTTTTCACCGTGACCCTCCATAAGGGCAATTTCCCATATCTCGTCATTTCCGAGCGCAAGCCACTGACCGGAAAGATGGTAGCCTTCATTATCCTTGGGCGGTGTGAGTACAGTTGTTTCTACCGTCTGCATATCCTCACTTATATGCATATAAGCCATTTTACTCCAATTTCCGTAGTAAACTATAGCACTGAATCCGTCTGCTGTACGTTTTGATTTATAGACGCTATTGATATCATCCGGCAGCTTGATCGGTTCAAAGCGGACAATATTCGACAGAGGAGAAGTATCCTGCTCAGTTGTCTCGGTATCTGCAAATGTCTGAGTGACGATGATATGTTCCTGTGTAGTCGTCTGAGTCTCTGTCACCGTCTGTGTGCTGATGTCCTCTTCTGTTGAAGGCTGTTGAACTTCTGTCAACGTTTGTGTATCGGTGTCCTTTTCCGGTTCGGTAGTATGTTTCTGCTGACAGCCTGTGAGCAATAGTGCTGCTGATATTATGGCGGCAAAGTAGTATTTGTGTTTCACGTTCATTCTCCTTTATTATTGAGATAATCAACACCATTCGGCGGTGATCAAGTGTACGTTCATTATAGCATAACGATGCCGTGAAGTCAACATAAAACGCCATAGCACATCTGAACACACATCAGAAATACTATGGCTGAAACTTCTATATCAACGCTGCACTTTACGTCCGCTTTTACTTATTTATTCTTTCTTCAATTGATACAAAATGCGTATTTCATTTATTTGTATATTCATATTATAATCTAAAAATGAGATTTTTCTGCATAATAATTGTTGAACAAAGTGTTGACATTTAGTCAACACTTTTATTATTTAATCTCTATTCTTCGTTGTAAACTTGACATTTTGTCAAGTGTTTTGTGGATTTTATCACAACATTATGTTATATATTGACAAAATGATATGAGTGCGATATAATTCTAACCATAGAAAGGAGTTGTTTATTATGGCAACTGTAGTATCAAGAATAAATCAGATAAAACAGCCTTATGGTGGTTATGTTCCTTTAAAAACATTTGAAGAATTAAAATTAGGTGGTGAAATAATTTTTAACAACGAAGAAAACATCAATCCTATGCTCGTTGGACTCGTTGTAGATTATCTCACAAGATTTAGCGTGAGTAACGATGCCAAAAAATCATTTAATATTTCATTAAGAGGCGCGATGTCTAAAGATCATTGGACTAAGAGTAGTGATGAAAAATGGTTAAAAACCGCAAAAAAACATCTTGAAAAAATCCGCGGATTAGACGATGCTTCTATAATTAATGCTATTAAGCTTTCTGAATTTGATATTTGGTATAGAAATCCACGCGGCGCACAAATGACAAAAGAACAAGATGTTGAAGCTTCTATACAAACTATCGAACATATAAGAAATCTCGTTAAGCGTGGAATAGATTTTTTTGCGAAATATGGACCAATAACAAAATATGAATTTGATTTTTATCCTCCAAATTATGAAGACACTCTTGAAGAATACATAAGCTTTCTAAAAAACAAAAAAAATGGCGGATATACCCGAACAGTTTCTTCAGGTGATGGAGATTATCTCACAAAAGATACCATATGGGAATTTAAGGTTTCAAAATACAACCCTAAACCTAATGATACACTACAAGTATTAATGTATTGGATAATGGGACAGCACTCAGGACAAGGATTATTTAAAAGCATATCTAAAATAGGCATTTTTAACCCGAGGCTCAATACTGCATATCAACTTGAAGTCTCAAAAATACCTAAAGAAACAATTGAAACCATTGAAAAAGACATTATATGTTATTAATAATAGTAATTAAAGGCGGATAATATCCGCCCCTACAAGGAAAGGCGGACATTAAGTCCGCCTTTTTTTACTTCTTAGAAATTATAAGTACAATTACGCCTGCAATAACAAGCAATACTCCTACTGCCGCAAGAACAGGAGTATTTTTCTTTGTGTTCTTCATGGACATGGTACTTTCGATATCTTCTATCCTGAATACCTTTGGGTGCTTGGGATTGACCTGCACTCTGACTGTATCACCGACCTTTGCATTCACAGCACGTTCCAATACCTGAGTATAGTAATGTCCGCGGACAAGCTCTCCGTCTATGCTGTATTCAGCTTCAGGACATACCAGCATATTATACGGTCGCGAAGTCATCGGCTTAATCGCTGTTATCCTTGCTTCGTATTCTTCAAGCTCTCCGCTGAATATTCTACCGTAATACCATACAACAAAACAAAGTCCCAAAAATACTATTCCTGATATTATCAATGCATATCCAACTGCCATAATTACTCCTTTATCTGAAAAGGCGGACATAATGTCCGCCTTTCCTCTATATAATGGAATTAGCCCATTACTATTTCAACTTCGTGTGTGCCGCCGTTGCATACAGGAATTACGCATCCCTCTACTGCCTTGCCGTCAACTGTCATAGTCTTTACGCCCTTGCATACGTGTGCAGGGTTCTTTACTGTGATGTTGAATGTAGCTCCGCGGAACTTACGAACTGCTGTGAAGCCGTCCCACTCGTGAGGAATGGAAGGATCTACCTTGAGTCCGTCAAATACAGGCTGTACACCAAGAATGTACTGTGAAATAGCTACCATATTCCATGCAGCTGTACCTGTGAGCCATGAGTTCTTGCCCTGACCGAAGTTCTTTGCGTCCTTACCACCGATCATCTGGCCGTATACATAAGGCTCTGTCTTGTGGATATCAGAAGTCTCCTCAGTGAAAGCAGGAGCTATCTTGCTGTAATACTCAAATGCCTTGTCACCTCTGCCTGCATATGCCTCAGCACAGATGATCCATGCATTGTTGTGTGTGAAGATACCTGCGTTCTCCTTGTATCCGCCCGGATATGTGGAGATCTCACCGTACTGTACATAGTACTTTGTGAATGCAGGGTTATTGAGAACGAGACCGAACTCACAGTTGAGGTACTTGTCGATAGAATTCAGAGTCTTGATATCTGCGCCCTGATCCTTACCGATCTCGGACATAACTGCGAAGCCCTGTGGCTCGATGAAGATCTTACCTTCCTCGCACTCCTTTGAGCCCATCTTCTCGCCGTTAGCATCGTAAGCTCTGATGAACCAGTCGCCGTCGAATGCAGATTCCATAACGTTCTTCTTCATCTTGTCGATCTCAGCCTGTGCCTTTGCAGCTTCATCCTTCTTGCCGAGGTGCTCAAGAATTCCTACGAATGCAGGACCTGTATATGTGAAGAGTGCTGCAACGAATGCGGACTCAGCAACCTTTGAATAGCCGCCCTCTGCTGCAAACTTAGGATTGGTATATGTCTGGAAAGACTCACCTGGTGTATCTGAGAAGCATGAAAGGTTGATACAGTCGTTCCAGTCAGCTCTCATTGCAAGCGGGAGACCATGAGGTCCGAGGTTGTTTACGATATGATAGAAGGAAACGTTGAGATGCTCGAGCATTGTGTGCTTGCCGTTCGGATCGTCATCGAAAGGAACGTTGGCATCAAGAATGCCCCAGTCGCCTGTCTCCTTGATATATGCTGCTACAGAAAGGATCATCCAGAGCGGATCATCTGAGAAGTCACCGCCGATATCTGCATTACCCTTCTTTGTAAGTGGCTGATACTGGTGATAGCAGCCGCCGTCTGAAAGCTGTGTTGAAGCGATGTCGATCAGTCTCTCTCTTGCACGCTCAGGGATCTGGTGTACAAATCCGAGGATATCCTGATTAGAGTCACGGAAGCCCATTCCACGGCCGATACCGCTCTCAAAGTATGAAGCGGAACGTGAAAGGTTGAATGTAACCATGCACTGATACTGGTTCCAGATATTTACCATTCTGTTTACCTTGTCATCAGGTGTATTAACATTGAAGATAGAAAGGAGATCTGACCATGTATTGCGGAGCTCCTCAAGACCTGCTGCCACCTTTTCGGGAGTATTGTACTTCTCGATCATTGCATAAGCCTTTTCCTTGTTGAGCACCCATGTCTCTCTTGTAAGAAGGTCAGCAGGCTTTTCAGCAGCAAACTTCTTGTCCTGTGGGTTCTCAGCATAACCGAGAATGTAGATAAGTGTCTTTGACTCGCCGGGAGCAAGAGTTACCTTCTTGTAGTGTGAAGCTACAGGTGACCAGCCGTCTGCAAATGAGTTTGCAGGCTTGTCTGCCTTTACTGTCTCTGGGTTGTCCCAGCCGTTGTAGATGCTTCCGAGGAAGGAATCACGGTCTGTATCATAGCCGTCGATAGTATCATTAACTGTATAGAAGGCGTAGTGATTACGTCTGTCTCTGTACTCAGTTACGTGATAGATAGTTGAGCCTTCGATCTCAACACGGCCTGTAGAGAAATTTCTCTGGAAGTTTGTGCAGTCGTCCTGTGCGTCCCAGAGACACCATTCAGCTATTGAGAAGATAGAGAAGCTCTTTGCTTCCTTGCTCTCGTTTGTGAGAACTACCTGCTGTACTTCTCCGTCATAGTTCTGCGGTACAAAGAATGTTACCTCAGCCTTGAGTCCGTTCTTCTTACCTGTGATAACGGTATAACCCATACCGTGACGGCACTCATACTCGTCAAGCTCTGTCTTTACAGGAGACCAGCCGGGGTTCCAGATAGTTCCGTTGTCGTTGATATAGAAATAACGTCCGCCCATGTCGAGAGGCACGTTGTTGTAGCGATAACGTGTGATACGTCTAAGGCGAGCGTCCTTATAGAAGCAGTAGCCGCCTGCTGTATTGGAAATAAGTGAGAAAAAGCCCTGATTTCCGAGGTAGTTTATCCACGGATAGGGAGTTCTTGGGGAATTGATAACATATTCCTTCTTAGCGTCGTCAAAAAATCCGAACTTCATAATAATACTCCTTTATTTTTGGTGACAAAAGCGGCAAAACAACCGCATTTGATTTATTATACCATATTTTTGCATATAATACAATAGATTTATCAAAAATTGCGTTGTATTTTTTTATGGGCGTTTTTTGTGCATATTGACTTATGCTCATTCTTCAAATGAAAATATCTCTTCCACTGTTGTACCGAATACTTTCGCTATATCCATAGCAAGCTTCAGTGAAGGATTATAAAGACCCTTTTCAAGACGGATTATAGTCTCGCGGCGGACCCCCACAAGCTCTGCGAGCTCTCCCTGCTTCATATCATGCTTTGCACGGTATTCTTTAAGTTTCGTTTTAAGCTCGGGCATTATTCTTCCTCCGTATCCTTGGCGGAAGGCGCATCAAACATCATAAACAGAAAGCTTCTCAGTGCTATTGCACCCATGACCGTTATCCAGCAGAAATCGGAACATACGAAGCCTTTGAAAAGGTAGTCGTTCACCAAAACTGCTATAAACAATACCGTAAGCACAATACACAGGGTTATCCTGTTTGCTTTTGCAAGGTTGTACTGTACCATTTCGTCCTTTTTTTCCAATGTATAAAAACGGGACTGAACAAATGCCTGCACTACTGCAAAAGCAACCGCTCCTATGAGTATCGAGAGCTTATCGAGCTCACCCTTGCCCTTTACAGTAAAAAATACATATGCGATTATAGGTGATAAAGCTGTACAGAATATCAGCGAATGAAAGTTATTATATGAAAATTTCTTCTTTGTCTTTTCCATTATTCTTCCTCCTCTGCTTTTGGTGTTCTGTCGAGCCAGAGAAAAATAATACTTTTTGCTGCAAAAAAGACTCCGCTGAGAAATACTCCGAACATACACACATCACTGCCCATTATCCTGTAATACTCATCCCCGCTTCTATTGCCCTGCAAATGCATGATAAATCCGATGAATAAAGCTGCACTCAGTTCGATCTTTACCGCTATTTCTGTAGCTTTCAGCGTCAGCTCGCGGGAAAGCTCGTCATTTGGCTGGTATCTAAATTTTACAGCGATCACAAAAACTGCTGATATTGCAATGATTATAAACGGCGCACCATAATTGATAATATTATGCAATGCACGACTATGGAATATGTTTTCGTACATTTTTCCAATAAAAAGCACTATCATTATCATAGCTAATATAAGTTCTGATACTGCCTGTGCCTTCAGTGAAAGCGTTTTCCGTCCTTTATTTTTCATAATGTTCCCTCCTTAGAGTGATATATTCATCACTTTCTGTGACAATTATATCACCTGCATATCAGTTTGTCAACAGCAAAAGTGATAAATTCATCACTTTTGGAATGTTGCACAATCAATGCCTTTCAGATTTATGTGATGTGATGCATTTGTCACACAAAAGGAATTAAAAAGGGCGGATAATTTCCGCCCCTCAAATGCAATAAAATCAGTCCCCGTGGGTATATGTTCCGGTAAGATGACCGTAGGATATGATATTATCCTCATTTTCGCCGTCTATATCCTTGGCATATTCCATCATTCTGGGATTCGAGCCGTTAAATGAGCCCTTTATCTTCTCGGGCTTTTCTTTGAGCGCAAACACGAATATCTCATAATCATGAGTACCGCCCGGAGGATAAGGCCCTACATACTCGCTTTGGGGCGCCCAGCCTGCAGGAAGCACGGTCTCGTTTTCCGTCCCAGACTTCCAGTGAAGCCAGTTTCCTGCGGAGGTATCTATCATAAATACAACATAGCAGGAAGCACCCTCAACAGGTGCCCATGAGAGCTGCGGAGAACGGTTCTCGCCATTTGTCGTCTTTGTAATGACCGTATCCCATACCCCGTCGTGCAAGTCTTCAGAACTAAGCTCAAAGGTACTGAGCTTGCTCAGGTCAAGCTCCTTTGACTCAGCAGTTGTTTCAGCAATAGTTTCAGCTTCTGTTTCAGTTTCAGCTTCAGTTACAGCTTCAGTTACGGCAGCAGCGGTGGGCTCGGCAGCTTTTGACTCGGGCGACTCATGATTGCAGCCTGTGTTAAGTGAAAATATCGCTGCGGCGCATAATAATGCAGTCGTTCTGAATGTTCTCATAGTATGTTCCTTTCCGTATCTTATTATAAAACCATAAAGGGAACGCCAGAACGGCGTTCCCTGCTTATTGCTATTCACTAATCACTTCTTAGTGAAAAATCTCTCGTGTGTCTCGAAGGTATCTCCGGGTTTCACCTCACGGTAGCCTGTTACGTCAGCAGGCAAGCTCAGATTCGGAGCATCTATCATTGCTGTCATAGGCTCGGGACAGAAATAGTGATTGAAGCCGCGGTCATTCCAGATTATCCAGAAGCCGTACTCCTCGGATACCTCGTAGCAGAGCTTCTTGCCGCTTGCGATATCCTCAGCGATAACGCCGTGGAACTTCTCACCGTCAAGGTCTGTATATTCGCCGAAGTACATCTCGTTGTCAACTACCTGCAATACAGGCTTCTTTACACCGTTCTTGTACTCAAGGTCGTGCATTGTGGGAGCTTTAAGCTGCTCTGTTGGGAGACAGCGTTCATTGAGCTCGCATCTCTTTCCTATCGGTACTTTAAGACGGATATCCTCTTCCTTTCCACCGTCTACGAACGGCGAACTGATAGCGGTATGCGATGCAAGTGACATAGGAAGCACCTTTGTACCGTCTGTGTTGATAAAGCGGATATTCTGCTCCAGGCCCTGTGCTGACAGTGTGAATGTATACTCGGCTGTAAATCTTACAGGAAGATACTGGAAGAACTCATCCTTTTCATCGTATACGTAATGGGTCTTTACCCATGCACAGTTGTCATCTGCCTTGTATTCAACGACTTCGTGCTTTCTTCTGTGGATAAAGCCGTGGATATGGTTGTTGTACGGTGCCTTCTCATTTACGGGAAGGTGATATACTGCATCAGATGTTTTAAGTATACCGTCTGCAAAACGGTTAGGCAGGTAAAGTGTGGGAAGTCCCCATACCTCTGCGGACTGCTTTATTGTATCGGCTGTATTGTCATCGCTGAAACGGAAAAACTCCAGTCCGTTAACATTATCGCGGAGTCGGATAACATTTGAGCCTATCTCGTTAGCTACCCATGCTTCATAACCGCCTGCGCTGAGTTTCACGCAGGTAGTGCCCTTCCATTCAAATAATTCTGCTGTGTTTGACATTTTGATCACATTCCTTTTTGTTTTTTATCTAAAGCCGTCAGTGCCGATGGCTTACCCCCGATATTATTTCCTTGCTCCCCGTGAAAAACGTACTATCGCCACTGCTACACGGAAGATAACTGCCCAGAAAAAGCCGCCTGCCAGTATCATACATATGACCGTAAATCCTATACCGCTCAAAAATCTGTGCGGAAGGAATTTTTCAGCAATATCGGCATTTTCAATCATTGCCTGTATCATCAGTGAAGCTATGACTGCCGCTGCATATCCGCATAAAAACATGACCGAAGAAAGCTTCAGCGGCGCTTTTACAGGCACTTTTCTCTCTTCTCCGAGTATTCTGAAAGGCAGTATAAAAAGCAGTACAGCTTCGGTTATCCAAAGTCCCCACAGAAAATACTCCCTGGTCAGAATGTTTAGCAGATCAAATGTTAAGAATATTGCCAGAGGGATACATAGTCCCATAAGGAAAAATCTTATTAAAATCTTTTTCTTCATCGTTTTCAGTCTATACGATTCTCCATGTCAGTATACTCGCGCATAGGCGATATCGCCTTGTATGCCGGACGTATTATCTTGTTGGAATTGATGAGCTCCTCTATTCTGTGTGCCGACCAGCCCGATATTCTTGCTGTTGCAAAAAGAGGCGTGAACAGCTCATCGGGAATGCCCAGCATTCTGTACACAAAGCCGCTGTAGAAGTCCACATTAGCACAGACTCCCTTATATATGCGGCGTTCCTCTGCTATCACCTCAGGAGCAAGACGCTCTACCAGTGAGTACAGAGCAAATTCCTCGTGTCTGCCCTTTTCGGAGCTGAGCTTTTCTACAAAGCCCTTGAACACCTTCGCTCTCGGGTCTGACTGTGAATATACAGCGTGTCCCATACCGTAGATAAGTCCTGCGCGATCAAAGGCTTCCTTATGAAGAAGCTTGCGGAGATATACTTTTACCTCCTCCTCATCAGTCCAGTCCTTAACATTCTGCTTCATATCATCTATCATCATAGCTACCTTGATATTCGCGCCGCCGTGCTTCGGTCCTTTAAGCGAGCCGAGAGCCGCCGCTATTGCGGAATAGGTGTCGGTGCCCGATGATGATACAACATGAACGGTAAATGTGGAATTGTTTCCGCCGCCGTGCTCTGCATGGAGCACCATTGCAAGATCAAGTATACGTGCTTCAAGCTCTGTATACTTCCTGTCCTCACGAAGCATATACAGCAGATTTTCCGCTATGGAAAGCTCGGGCTGAGGACTGTGTATGAAAAGACTTCCGCCAAGTCTTGCATACTTGTATGCGTGATAAGCGTAAACTGATATGACAGGGAAAAGAGTTATAAGCTCTATGCTCTGCCTCAGTACGTTTGGTATAGATATATCATTAGCTCTGTTATCATAGGAATACAATGCGAGAACGCTCTTTGCAAGAGTGTTCATCATATTGTCCGTAGGAGCTTTCATTATAACATCTCTCATAAAATTGGACGGGAGCTCGCGGAATTCCGCAAGTATCTTCTTAAACTCCGAAAGCTCTCCCTCTGAGGGCATTTTGCCGAAAAGGAGCAGATACACGGTCTCTTCAAAGCCGAAACGCTTTTCTTTTATAAATCCTGCTACTATATCTTCTACATCTATTCCGCGGTAGTATAATTTTCCATCGCCGTGATTTGGCATACTGTCACCCATATCAAGTACCTTTATGGTACTTATATTGGTAAGACCTGCTACTACGCCGTTGCCATTGATGTCTCTGAGTCCGCGCTTTACGTCATACTGCGTATATAGCTCAGGGTCTATTCTGTAGCCGTCAAGTGACATATCTGCAAGTCGGATTATCTCCGGAGTAAGTTCTGAAAATTTGTATCTCATGTATCGTCATCCCTTTCTTTTTACAAATTGTAGTAATAAATATGCATATTACAATTATATTAGATTTTGATAATTTTGTCAAGGCTCTACAAAATGTTATTTGTATTTACAAAACAAAATATTTATTTTATCAACAAAATTCACCCTTTTCTCTTGAAAAATCACGCATATTATGGTAATATATATTTGTCGGTCGTTGACCGTCTTTGACAAAGGAGATGATCATTTTTGGAAGCTGTAGAATATAAATGTCCCAATTGTAACGCGGACCTTAAATTCAACCCTCAGTTACAAAAGCTTGACTGCGAATACTGCCTGAGTTCCTTTACTGTAGAGGAGATCAAGCAGATTTGTGCAAATACAGAAAATAGTATCCCTCCTGAAGCTGTTCAGCTGAAAGAGGATTTTGAAAACAATACTCACCTTTACCGCTGCAAGAGCTGCGGTGCGGAGATAATGGCTGACAGCGAGCAGACCGCCCTCTTCTGCTATTATTGTCATAATCCTGTTATTTTATCAGGTAAAATGGGCGGCGAATTCAAGCCGGACAAGGTCATAGCATTTAAGCTGACTAAGGAAAATGCAACGGATTGCTTCAAGAAATGGGTGGGCAAACGCTGGTTCGTGCCCTCAGACTTCAAATCACAGCAGCAAATAGAAAAGCTTACGGGTCTGTATGTTCCATTCTGGCTTGCTGACTGCCATGTGAATGCTGATTACCGCGGTATCGGCAAGCAGATACGCAGCTGGACCTCGGGCAGCTACAGATACACGGAAACAAAGGAATTCCGCGTTATCCGTCAGGGAAGTCTCGTTACAAAGGGTATCCCCGCAGACGGCGAGACTAAAATAGAGGACCTTCTCATGGAAGCTATCGAGCCCTTTGATTACCGCGAGATGAAAGATTTCTCAATGTCATATCTCAGCGGATTTTATGCCGATAAATACGATGTGGACAAGGCGGCCGTATTCCCGCGTATACGTGTGCGCTCCACGCAGGCCTGCACTGCATTCATTAACAGCACTATCAGCGGATATTCCTCTGTTATACCCTCTGTTCAGCAGTATAACATAACCAATACCGACTGGAATTACACAATGCTCCCTGTCTGGTTCTTATCCTATAACTACAAGGGCAAGGTGTACGAATTTGCCGTGAACGGTCAGACGGGAAAGCTGGCGGGCACTCCGCCTCTTTCAAAGGGCAAGCTCGCACTCTTCTGCGCCGGTCTGGGACTTACCGTTGCGGCTGTACTCACACTGATAGGAGGTGCTATCCTATGATGAAAAGAGTATTTTCTCTTTTAGCCTCCTGCGTTATATGCCTGTGTCTCCTGCCGATTTTCGGTCTTGAGGCTCATGCTGCAAACAATGACTATCAGGGCTGGGACGGCAACTGGAGAGCTTCAAAGCTCATGGATAACGAATACGATAATTCGGGTCTGTTTTCAAGTGAAAATACAGATATTCTCAATGAGAAGATACGCACCTGCGCAAGAGACCTTGAAATGAATATCCTCGTATACATCGGTGCCAATGCTTTTTACAGCGATGACGCAGTACAGAGCTTCTGCAACGATACCTACGACATGAACTTCGGAAACGATACAGACGGTATACTCTATTATATCGACCTCTCGGGTCAGTCACCTGCAAGAGACTGTATCTCAACCTCAGGAAAGGCTATGCTTCTTTATGAGGAAAGCAAGAACGATATCTTCGATCATCTGGACAACTACCTGCCTGCTTCCGGTCAGACGATATACGAAAGCGATATCTACAACGCTGTAGACTCGTTCCTCAATCAGCTCAGGTATTATTCAGAAAATCAGCCCTCATCATTCACCTATTACCACGACAAGCATACAGGCAGATATATCTACTATCAGGACGGCGAGCTCATGATAACAAGCAAAAAGCCGTTCATGCTCTGGGTTTACATATTCCTTGTATGTCTGGGTATAGGCGGTCTTGTAGGTCTTATCACCTACTTTGTGGCAAAGAACAATTACAAGTTCAAGTCAAAGACCAATCCAAGCATATATCTCGCAACCGATAATGTCAGGTTTACCGACAGGTCTGATACACTTATACGTTCGTACGTGACCAAGCACAAGATCGAGACCAGCAGCGGCGGTGGCGGCGGCTCACGCGGCGGCGGCGGCGGTTTCCACGGCGGAAGCCACGGCGGCGGCGTTCATCACAGATAATATAATAAAAAGAAAGCTCCCGAATGATCGGGAGCTTTTGTTATTTTACGCGTTCATGCCAAGGTCGATAGCCTTGAAGTTGTTCGGGATAAGTGCAGCCTTTTTAGGCGGAACTACCTTTTCGATAGCCTTCTGCATTGTCTCAAGTGAGCAGATACCTGTCTCCTTGAGGAGCTTGCCGAGAAGAATGATGTTTGAGCCGCCCTTGAGGTTGTTATCATCAGCCATCTGCTGTGAAGGAATACCGAAAAGCTCGATATCTGTTCTGTCAGTCTCAGGCTCGATCATTGTGCTGTCGAAGAATACCTTACCGCCGGGACGGACACAGCTTACAAACTTGTCGAATGAAGGCTGGTTCATAGCGATGAGAAGGTGTGGTGTGAGTACGAGAGGTGAACCGATCGGATCATCTGAAATAGTAACTGAACAGTTACAAGTACCGCCTCTCATCTCAGGACCGTATGAAGGGAGCCATGAAAGCTCCTTATTGTCCATAAGTCCGCAGTATGCAAGGATCTTACCAGCGAAAAGGATACCCTGTCCGCCGAATCCTGCGAGAAGGATCTCTGTAGTAGCCATTACTCGTTACCTCCTTCTGTCTTTGGGAATACTCCCTCTTCAACGTCCTTGTATACGCCGAGAGGATAGTATGGGATCATTTCGTCCTGAAGTCTCTTGATAGCGTCAAGAGGAGCAAGTCCCCAGTTTGTAGGACAAGTAGAAAGTACCTCTACGATAGAGAAGCCCTTTCCAGCCTTCTGGTTCTCGAATGCCTTGCGGATAGCCTTCTTTGCAGCCTTGATGTGCGGTACGCTGTCAACTGCAACACGCTCAGCATAAGCTGTACCTGTGAGCTGTGAAAGCATCTCACAAACCTTTACAGGATAGCCTGCAAGCTCAGGGCTTCTTCCGAAAGGTGTTGTCTGTGTTACCTGTCCCGGAAGTGTTGTAGGAGCCATCTGACCGCCTGTCATTCCGTAGATAGTGTTATTGATGAAGATAACAACGATATTCTCGCCTCTTGTTGCAACGTGAACTGTCTCGGCAGTACCGATAGCAGCAAGGTCGCCGTCGCCCTGATATGTAAATACGAACTTATCAGGATTTGTACGCTTTACGCCTGTTGCTACAGCAGGTGCTCTTCCGTGAGCAGCCTCGATCATATCGCAGTTGAAGTAATCATATGCCATTACAGAGCAGCCAACAGGACATACGCCTATTGTATCGCCCTCGATGCCCATTTCGTCGATGACTTCACAGAGTATTCTGTGAACTATACCGTGTGTACAGCCGGGGCAGTAATGTGTAGGAACGTCAATAAGTGACTTTGGTCTTTCAAATACTACAGCCATCAGAGAGTACCTCCCAGTTTCTTGATCTCGCCCAGTACCTCAGCAGGTGAAGGGATAACGCCGCCTGTTCTTCCGAAGAACTCTACAGGCTTTGAGCAGTTGATAGCAAGCTTGATGTCGTCTATCATCTGTCCCATTGACATCTCTACGCTGAGAAGCTTCTTAGCGTTCTTAGCAGCCTCGTTGATCTCCTTTACAGGGAACGGCCACAGTGTCTTGGGACGGAAGAGACCAGCCTTGATGCCCTGTGCTCTTGCATCGTTTACAGCAGACTTTACGACTCTTGCTGTTGCGCCGAATGCGCATACAAGTATATCGCAGTCCTCTGTGAGATAAAGCTCAGCCTCTGTCTCTGTTTCCTTGATGATATCGTACTTCTTATAACGCTCTAAGATAGAGTTTTCGAGCTCATCGGGTTTAAGATAGAGTGAGTTGATGATGTGGTGCTCTCTCTTCATCTTATGACCGTTTGCAGCCCAGCCGCTCTTATCATAAGCTTCGGGATTTATCTCAGGGAATGTAACAGGCTCCATCATCTGTCCGAGAAGTCCGTCTGCAAGGATCATTGCAGGCATACGGTACTTGTCAGCGCGGTCGAAAGCCTTTACAACGTAGTCTACCATTTCCTGTACTGATGCAGGAGCATATACGAGGAGCTGGAAGTCGCCGTGACCGAGAGCCTTTGTAGCCTGCCAGTAGTCAGCCTGTGATGGCTGGATACCGCCGAGACCCGGGCCGCCTCTCTCTACGTTGATGATAACAGCAGGAAGATCTGAACCTGCTATATATGATACACCTTCACTCTTGAGTGAAATTCCGGGTGAAGATGATGATGTCATTGCACGAACACCTGTTGATGCTGCGCCGAGAACCATGTTGATAGCAGCGATCTCGGACTCTGCCTGTAAGAATACGCCGCCTGCCTTATGCATACGCTTTGCCATATAAGCGGCAAGCTCTGTCTGAGGAGTGATCGGGTAGCCGAAGAAGCATTTACAGCCTGCTCTGATAGCAGCCTCTGCCAGTGCTTCGTTACCCTTCATAAGATTTCTTTCCAAAGCTAAACAGCTCCTTTCAACGAATATAAATTATTTTTGAATAACGATAGCACAGTCAGGACACATTGTTGCGCACATTGCACAGCTTATGCAAGCTGACTGGTCAGTACACTCTGCATAGAAATATCCCTTTTTATTACGGTGCTCCTTCTGAAGAACAACGATCTTCTTAGGACAGGCAGCTGTACACAGTCCGCAGCCCTTGCAGCGTTCAGTAATAACTGTCATTTTTTCCATACCTTTCGCTCCTTTCAGGTTAATTCATAATTCACAATTCATAATTCATAATTAATGCTGATTGCGAAATATACGGAATATCCGAACCTTTTCAGGCAATTATGCATTATGCATTATGAATTATGCATTTTTGCTCAGCCCCAGACGGGCTTTACATATATCTTAGCGGGGAATACATCGGGCTTATCCGAAAGCACGGCGATATCCTCGGGATATACGGTATAAAGCACAGGAAGCCCCGTGAGTCTTGAGGTCTCCTCAGCAAAGCTGCGGGACTGCTCGATTATCTCAAGACTTGTCTCTACTCCAAGGTTTGTATTATTGATGATAGCGGTATGCTTCATGCGTGAAGCTGCCTCTATCTCATACATCAGCTTTGTTACCTCCTCTGCGGTATTGGTAAGGTATCTGCGCTGATTTATGACGTAATACATCTCGATACTGTCCTTGAACTGCTCTAAGTCATCGGCATAGCGTCCCAGCGCAACAGCACCTGCATCATCACCGCCTACATCTATTATAAGGCAGTCCTCATCGGTTGCAAGCTCGACTACATCGAACTGTATTGACGGGATATCGAGATTGCTCCTTGCAAAATCGGGAGCTATCAGCCTTATGCCCTTTTCCTCAAAAAGATCGCGGAAATCCGCTGTCCGGAAATAGGGATTTACTATATCAAGATCGACTATTGCCGCGGACTTTCCCTCGGCTGCGGCTTTTACCGCGAGATTTACCGAGAAATTAGTCTTTCCGCTTCCGTAGTGACCTGTGATTATCTTTATATTCTTCATAAATATCCTCTTGGCTTGATTGTGAAAAATCCTACAACCTATATTATACCACTTTCAACAATCAATTGCAAGTGGAATTTTTAGCATCAAATACAGTCAGTTTTTGTGAAAAGCAGGCAAAAGCCCCGACTTTAAGTCGGGGCTTTTCGCATCAGCCGTTTAATTTATCATACAGCTTTTTATAACTTCCGTTATCGTGAAATGTTCCATCGCATATTCGCCAGTCATCGAATTCGGGGTCGATGATAAATCTGAGCTCTTCACAGCCGCAGCGTTCTATCTCACTTCCATATTCATTATAATATTCAACAGATCCCCAGCGCGGTAAATATGCAGTAAATGAAGTCTCTGTCTTGTTTGCTATGATAACAGGATATTCTTCATCATACACACCTTTAAACATTACCTTTTCTGCGTTGGAATATACGTATAACTTTCCCCTGTATTCGATATACTGTGGAAAATCATAACTATCCCATTCTTTTTTCAATTCATCATCGTTCAATACTTTTATTAAATCATCATTATAGCTTGTTATTCTGGCACAATCAGCTGTATAAACACTTTTTAGGTAGCTTTTCAATTCATCACAACTGCTGAAACGGCTGTCTTTTACACGGGTGTAATATACCTTATTTTCTACTGATTCATAATTATTAGACGGATCAGATCCACAGATATTCAATGAAGGATCAACGGATATCTCAATATAATCTGAAGGATCATCTTCAACTAACCCTTCCATTACATGTAATTGAGCTTCACCTTCTTTTGCCATTTCAATCGCAAGAGCTCCCAGTTCAGCATCAACTGACAGATTTTCAGCATCGAGGTCTTCAAAATATTCTGTTGCAGCAGTTTCTGTTGTTTCAGTCTCTTTAGTCTTTGCTGCTGTTGTGAATGGCTTGTCAGGGATACCGAGAAAATCAAGGTTATTGGCAACAGCAGGATCTATCTTGTTGCCGTTTTCGTCCACACCAGTCCATATTTCCGGTCTATAACCACCCTCTTCTACTATCTGTCTGAATTCAAGAGGAGAAGTAACATGAGCATCGTCATTATACTTTATATCCGTTACCTCAAATTCGACCCTTATATTATGGGTAATTCCTACATCACCCACGGGCTCAAATACGTATTTAAGCTCAACACCTGTCTCTGCATCAAAATAAGCAGTCAATGTGCTGTCAATGCTTTCTTGCTCTACAACTACACAGTCTCTTCCGCAGATCGTATCCTTACCGATTATTGAACATTCATCCTTGTTCAGAAAACTCGGACTATAAATGTCTACAATATAATTGTCATCAAATGCGCCCTTCGGATCAAAAAATTCTACTATATCAAACCGACTATGGTCTTTGTCCTCAAAGGTATCAACATTAAACCAGTTGTAATCAGGACTGACAGTTACGACCTTATCCTTATAGAAAAAGTGTAAAAAATAAATATTATCATATCCGTTCTTATCGCTCCCCCATACCTCTCTGTGGTCTGCCATAAGAATATTTTCATTTGTGTCATACTCGATCTTGGTATTGTAATTACTGGTATAGGCTTCTCTTACTATCTCTTCCTTGTATGTTGCCTCAATCTTGTCATAATGCTTTGTTGCATTGGAACAGAGTTCGATAAGAGCATCCTTGTCGGTATAGACATCAGGCAAAGCACCATTATCCGTATTGCTCAGATCATCGCTGTTAAACAGATCCTTATTGCTTTTACCCCTGTTAAACAAAGCTATACTGCCGATTACCGTGCCTGCTATGAGTACGAAAGATGCCGCCATTGCAGCAGGTCTGAGCCATACGGGTCTCTTTACACGTTCAACGCCGCTTACCATGTTCTCATCATCTGTATTATCTGCTTTACTTGTTCTTTCTATTTCTTCCTTTTTCTTTTCATAGTTCCTTTCACTCACCGCGAGCAGCTTATCAAGCTTCTCATCGCTTATCTCGGGACTCATATCAGTAAAATCTTCCATAAGCTCGTCCTCAGCATTCTCAAACGTATCGAATAGATCTATTTTTTTCATAGCTGCTCCTCCTTTACCTTGTGATACCGACTTCGGCAAGCTTTCCGCGAAGTTTCTCCATAGCCCTTGTACATCGCGAGCGAACGGACGATGCCGTCATAGACACAGCCTCCGCTATCTCCGTTGATTTGCGGTTATAATAAAATTTCTGCATAAGTATGGTGCTATCAGGCTCGCCCAGCTCTTTTATCTTCTGAAGGAGGATCTTGCGGAGTTCGGAACTGTCAACGTGTTCATCAACGCTGAAATCGGAAACCAGCTCTGCCATATCCTCTTCATCAACGTACACTTTATGACTGTTTGCGGCGGAAAGTTTTCTATATCGGTCAATTGCCGTGCGTTTTGCGACTGTTCCAATATACCCTTTTATATCATTTACATATTTATCATTATACTCGAACTTTATAAATAAATCCGTAAACACATCGCAGACACACTCCTCAATGTCCTCCTGTGTGCCGCAGCTCCTCAGCTTATTGAATACTATGGCATAAACATATCTGCCGTACTCTTTCATAAGTCTCCTGTGACATTCCGCAGTATCCGTGCCAAGAAGCTCTTTCAGCTCATTTCCTGTCATGTTCTTCCCTCCTTTGATATATATTTGAAGATCGACCTTTCATAAATAACATTCGGCGAATAAGATCAAAGTGCTGCAAAAATCAGAAAAAATTTTTCTCTTATATATTATCATATTTTTTCTTCTCCCGCAATGACAAAAAAATCCCCCGACTAATGTCGGGGGAGCTATACGCTTAATTATTCAGCGTCTGTATTCTTTTCAATGTAGTTAACGATGTCTCCTACTGTCTTTATCTCCTCTACAGCCTCATCCGGAATAGAGATGTCAAATTCGTCCTCGATAGTTGTGATAAGGTCTACAACGTCGAGTGAATCTGCACCGAGATCGTCCTGGATATTAGAATCGAGGCTAACCTCATCTGCCTCTACGCTGAGCTGTTCTGCAATAATATCTTTGAGCTTTTCAAAAATCATTACAAGGTCCTCCATTTTCTTTATTTTTTCTCAAAATCGGTTCATTCTGTGAACGCTCCGATTTTTCTAAATTTAGTATAGCGTTCTTTAAGCAAAACGTCAATATCTTTTTTACATTTTTCTGGGATTTTCTGTGACAAATATTCGTGTATATTTTCTGAAATTTTGTCTAAATCGTTATGTGCGCCTCCGAGAGGCTCTTCGATTATGGCTTCTGCAACACCCAGACGCACCATATCCTCTGCGGTAATCTTCATAATTTCGCTTGCTTCCTGCTCGCGTGAAGCGTCTTTCCAGAGTATGCTTGCGAAACCTCTTGGCGATAATACGGAGTATTCTGCGTTCTCGAGCATTGCAAGTTCATCGCATACGCCGAGAGCAAGTGCACCGCCGCTTCCGCCTTCACCTAATACTATTGATATAATAGGCGTGCGGAGAGTCATGAACTCGGCGATATTCTTAGCGATAGCCTCGCCCTGTCCGCGCTCCTCAGCCGCTACTCCGCAGAAAGCACCCGGAGTGTCTATAAAGCAGATTACAGGTCTGTGGAACTTCTCTGCCTGACGGGCTATTCTGAGAGCCTTTCTGTAGCCCTCGGGATGCGGCATTGCAAAGTTGCAGGCTTTATTCTCATTGATATCCCTGCCCTTTACTTCTGCGATTATGGTAACAGGCTCGCCGTCAAGTCTTGCGAGACCGCCGATAACAGCTCTGTCATCACCGAAAAGACGGTCGCCGTGCATCTCGTACCAGTCTGTGAATATCTGTGGTATATAGTCCTTTATTGTAGGTCTGCCCTTAGTGTGAATGAGCTGAAGGCGTTCCCACGCTGTTCTCTTGTCTTCCATGCTCACGCCTCCTTAGGGTAAAATCCGTGGAGCTTCAGAAGATGTGAAAGTACGCTCCTCATCTTTCTGCGCTCTACTATCATATCCACAAAGCCCTTGTCGTACATGAATTCGGCAAGCTGGAAGTCCTCGGGAAGTCTCTGCTTGATAGTTCCCTCGATAACTCTTCTGCCTGCAAATCCGATAAGCACCTTCGGCTCTGCGATGATTATATCGCCAAGCGACGCAAAGCTGGCTGTAACGCCGCCTGTTGTCGGGTCTGTCATTACTGCTATATAAAGTCCGCCTGTATCGCTGTGGAGCTTTACGGCTCCCGATGTCTTAGCCATCTGCATGAGAGAAACGATACCCTCCTGCATACGCGCACCGCCCGAAGCCGTGAACATAACTACAGGAAGTCCCTTTTCTGTTGCATACTCAAATGCTCGTGTTATCTTTTCACCGACAACACTTCCCATAGAGCCCATCATAAAGCGTGAATCCATTACACCAATAACTACAGGTGAGCCCTTGATAGTAGCCGTACCTGTGATGACCGCCTCGCTCAGACCCGTGGTCGCACGAAGCTCTGCCTGCTTTTCGGTATAATCAGGAAAATCCAGCGGATTTGCGCTCTTCATGCCGCCGTTGAGCTCCTTGAAGCTGCCCTTATCCACGGTTATAGCGATACGCTCGGCTGATGACAGTCTGCCGTGATAATTGCACTTTGGACATACTCTGTGAAGCTCCTCGTACTTCGACAAAGCACTTGTGTCCTGACAGCGCGGGCATTTGAACATAGGCGGTTTGTATTCTTCCTCACCGTCATTGAAGCGTTTCTTTACGACGTTAAAAAAATCTTCAAACAATTGTTTTCTCCCCATTCAATTATTAGTTCTTCTTTTCTTCCATATACCTTCCAAGGAAACCGATATCGTACTTGCCTGCCTTGAAATCGGCATTTTTTATCATTTCAAGCTGAAAATCTATATTTGTATCTACACCCTCCACGATAAATTCCGAAAGAGCCCATCTCATCTTGTTTATAGCGTCCTCGCGGTCAGAGCCGTGAGCAATGAGCTTACTTATCATAGAATCGTAGAAAGGTGTTATGGTATAGCCCTGATATACGGCTCCGTCAATTCTTATTCCGGGACCGCCCGGCATATAGAGTGCCGTGATAGTACCGGGTGACGGTCTGAAACCGTGAGAAGGATCCTCCGCATTTATTCTGCACTCGATAGCGTGACCGCGCATAACTATATCCTCCTGCTTTACGCCGAGAGGCTTGCCGTCTGCTATCTCTATCTGTGCCTTTACTATGTCAAATCCCGTAACTTCCTCGGTTATAGGGTGTTCAACCTGTATACGGGTATTCATTTCCATGAAGTAGAAATCGTGGTTCTCGTCAACGAGGAACTCGATAGTACCTGCATTGTAATAGCCGCACTCCTTAGCCGCAGTAACTGCTGCCGCACCCATTCTTGCACGGAGCTCTGCGTCCAATATAGGACTCGGACATTCCTCGATCATCTTCTGATTGCGGCGCTGCATAGAGCAGTCACGCTCGCAGAGATGTATATAGTTGCCATGCTTGTCAGCGATTATCTGTATCTCAACATGATGCGGGTTTATAAGGAATTTCTCGATATATACGGCATCATCACCGAAGAAGTTCTTAGCCTCCTGCTGTGCGGCTGTCATCTGAGCTTCAAGCTCGTCTGCGCTGTCAACACGGCGTATACCGCGTCCGCCGCCGCCTGCCGAAGCCTTTACAAGTACGGGGTAGCCAGCTTTATCAGCTATCTCACGAGCTTCCTCAAGAGACTTGACTGCGCCCTTGGATCCGGGTATAACCGGTACGCCTGCTGCGGCCATAGTCTCCTTTGCGGCAGCCTTGTCGCCAAGCATTTCTATAGACTTATATGACGGACCGATGAAAACTATTCCGTTTGCCTCACAAAGCTTTGCAAACTCTGAATTCTCCGAGAGAAATCCGAAGCCGGGGTGGATAGCGTCAGCTCCCGTATTCAATGCCGCCTGTACGATAGCGTTCATGTTAAGATAGCTGTCCTTTGTTGCAGCAGGTCCTATGCATACTGCTTCATCTGCTATCTGAGCATGGAGCGAATTGCGGTCAGCTGTGGAATATACAGCTACGCAGCGTATATTCAGCTCACGGCACGCTCTTATTATTCGTACAGCTATCTCGCCTCTGTTGGCGATAAGAACTTTTCTGAACATTTATACTGATCTCCTGTGTTACTTATTTATTATCTGCAACAACAAATGTTATCTCGCATGATACAGCCTTTTCGCCGCCTACCGATGCAAGAGCCTTGCCTGTTCCCACAGGTCCGCGCTGACGTATCATCTCGACCTCAAGATCGAGTACGTCCCCGGGAACTACCTGTCTGCGGAACTTTGCCTTGTCGATACCGCCGAAAAGTCCTATCTTGCCCTTGAATTCAGGCTTTGAGAGCATACATACAGCTCCTGCCTGTGCAAGCATCTCTATCATAAGCACACCGGGAGTAACGGGATATCCGGGGAAGTGTCCCTTGAACCAGAAATCCTCCTCCTTGATGTACTTTCTTGCGTGTATCTTAACGCCCACTTCCATGTCAACTACCTCATCTATGAGAAGGAATGGATCACGGTGAGGGATTATTTCCATTATCTGTTCTTTATTCATAAGTATATCAGCCATTTTGATTACTCCTTATTTATATCGTTATCCGCAAGCATACCCATATCATCTTCGGGTTTTATCCTGTATTTCGCAAACGGATCCTCGGGTACCTGCTCTGCACTTTCGGACTGAAGCCCTGCTCCGTAAACAACGCCCTCTCCTACTCCGTATACCTCGCCGTCTTTGACGAAGCTCTTGAACGAGCCTACAAGCTGCGCGAAATGAGGATAGCCGATCTCGTTCCTGATGCTGCTGTCCTCCTTATCCATGAAGTAGATAACAACGGCATTGGCAATCGCAAGAGCTATAAACGCAAGGTTTATGGGTATAAGTATGGCAGATATCAGAAGCCCTGCCTTCCAGCTGTACAGCTTGCGTATACCTATAAAGTATATCATCAGAAACAGGTATATGGCTAAAAGCAGCCAACAAGGCATGAACGTTCCGCTTGCCATGTATATCAGCGAGCCATTCCACATTAACATTAAAGCAGTTATTATACCAACAAAGAGAAGTATGACATTCATTATCCATAACGCCCAGAAATCGCGGAGAAATCTCCAGCGTTTCTTCTGCATATCCAGCATATGCTGATTATATTCCTTGAATTCCGTATACATCTCCGCAGAGGTTATATTGATGTGTGACTCGTCTATATTTTCCTGTGTTATATATTTAAGTTCCATAATATCAAAGAAAAGTACCATCGTGCGGATGGTCTCTGTTTGCCTTTTCGCGTATACTGTCGTAAGTGAGATTAGCCACGCTGTCGGCATCGCTGTTTATGGTAGTTATCAGCAGCCTCGGGAACGAAGGATAGCCAAGCTCCTTTGAAAGCTTGTTCTCTTCGTTGTTGTAATACCAGCCCATTCCGAAATTCGCCACAGGGAATATCAGAAAGACAAAGGATATCAGTATGGCAGGAAGCGACACAAGGCATAATACATACCTTTCACGACAATTCCTGATGTATACGAAATACGTTACCAGTATGAGATATCCCAGAAATCCTAAAGCTGCCAGGATTATACGCCAGGTTGGCACATAATCATTACTTTTCATCATTATAAGCGATATCATGAACCATATAACAAGCACATACTGAGTTATTATCCATATATTGAACAAGGCGTGTACGCGGCGGCGTTTTACGTTGTTCTTCATAGCCTCGATGTTGTAGACACGGGCTTCCGCGAACATTTCGGGTGAAGTGATATTCCTGCCGCCCGAATTTATAACCTCCTCAGTTATATACTTATATTCCATTACTTTATGACCATGATAGGCTGGTCAAATTCTACTGCCTGACCGTCTGATACGAGTATCTGCTCAACAACGCCGTCATATTCCGACTGTATCTCATTCATGAGCTTCATTGACTCGATTATCATGATAACGTCGCCCTTCTTGACTTCATCGCCCGTCTTTACAAAAGGCGGCTTATCGGGTGAAGGTGCTGAGTAGAATGTGCCAACTATAGGCGATTTAACTATCTTTCCGCTTACTTCCTCAGCCATTGAAGCCTCGCTTGCAGCAAGAGTGCTGTCAACAGGTGCTGACTGTGCAGGTGCAGACGCTATCATAGGTACAGGCATTGCGGGAACGCTCTTCTTGCCCTTGATAGTGATAGTATTCTCTCCGCTTGATATAGTGAGCTCCGAGAGCTCCTTCTTATTTATTATGTCCGCCAGTTTTTCTATTGTATCAAGGTCAAACTGACCGTATAATTTCTCCATTTAATGTCCTCCTCAATCCTTTACCTTTTTGAAACAGAGAGTAGCATTATGTCCGCCAAATCCCAGTGAATTTGAAAGGACAGCATTTACCTCCTGCTCGATATTACCGTTTCCGCAGTAATCAAGGTCGCACTCCTCGTCAGGCACCTTGTAGCCGACTGTTGCGTGGATAAAGCCTTCCTCTATGCTCTTTGCGCAGACTACAGCCTCAACTGCACCTGCCGCACCGAGAAGATGTCCTATCATGGACTTGGTAGAGCTTATCTTCACGTTCTTTGCCTCATCGCCGAAAGCAAGCTTTATAGCAGCTGTCTCATACTTGTCGTTAAGACCTGTTGATGTGCCGTGTGCGTTTATATAATCTATATCGGCAGGTGTGAGACCTGCCTCCTCCATTGCAAGGCTCATGCCCTTGCCTGCGGCTTCACCGCTTGGCATAGGTGATGTCATATGGTAGCCGTCACAGGTAGCTCCGTAACCTGCTATCTCTGCGTAGATCTTAGCGCCTCTTGCCTTTGCGTGTTCATATTCCTCAAGCACGAGCACACCGCTTCCTTCTCCGAGTACGAAGCCGCTGCGCTCCTTGTCGAATGGAATAGAAGCTCTTGTGAGATCCTCGCTCTTTGTGAGAGCCTTCATGTTGGCAAAGCTGCCGAATGTAAACTCTACTCTTGTGGACTCTGTGCCGCCTGCGAGACAAGCGTCAAGGTATCCGTCCTTTATCTTTCTGAATGCTTCACCGATGGAATTTGTACCCGAAGCACAGGCTGTAGTTACATCGAAGTTTGCTCCTCTGAAGCCTGTCTTCATTGAGATAGTGCCTGCTGCCATATTGCTTATCATCATGGGGATATAGAATGCGGACATTCTTCCAGGACCTTTTTCAAGGTACTTGTTATGCTCTGTAAGTGTAAGGTCTACGCCGCCGATGCCAGAACCAACAAGTACGCCCACTCTGTAAGGGTCAATGTCCTTGAAGTCTGTTCCCGCATCTTCAAGAGCCTCGTGTGCAGCAACTACGGCATACTTTGTAAAGAGGTCCATACGCTTTGACTCTTTCTTGTCAAAACAGCCTTCTACACCGAAATAATCCTCTTCATTGAAATCCCTTACCAGACCTGCTATCTTTACGCCGATACGCTCTGTATCAAACTGGTCTATAAATGAGATGCCAAGCTTGTTAGCCTTGATGCCCTCCCAGAATTTTTCTACGCCTGTTCCAAGTGGAGTAACTGCACCCATTCCTGTGATAACTACTCTTCTGCTCATATTTATTCCTTTCTTAAACCTTTTTAATTTAGTGTGATCAGAGCCTGTGCTCCATACTGCGAATATTATAGGTCTTACATAGCAAGTCCGCCTGATATCTCTATGACCTGTCCTGTAACGTAAGAAGCGTTTTCAGATACAAGGAAGGATACAACGGAAGCTATTTCCTCAGGCTCGCCGTAACGCCTAAGAGCAATGGCTTCGATCATCTTAGCCTTTAACTCCTCGGAAAGCACATCTGTCATCGGAGTATGTATAAATCCCGGAGCTACGGCGTTGCAGGTGATATTTCGTGAGCCGAACTCCTTTGCGGTAGTCTTTGTCATGCCTATGATAGCGGCCTTTGATGCAGAGTAATTCATCTGTCCCGGATTTCCGTAGAGTCCAGCAACAGAAGCCACATTTACTATCCTGCCGTGTCTCTGCTTCATCATTACAGCTGTAACGTGCTTTGTCATATTGAAAACACTCTTCTGGTTTACAGCAATAACTGCATCATATTCGTCCTCGCTCATTCTTGCAAGGAGCTTATCCTTTGTGATGCCTGCGTTATTTACAAGCACATCTATAGTACCGAAATCTGCCTTTATCTGCTTTACCATAGCTTCGCACTGGTCGAATTTTGATACGTCAGCCGCATAGCATTCTGCCTTTACGCCAAGTGCGCGGCACTCCTCAGCAACTGCAAGTGCCTTTTCCTTGTCACCGTCGCTTGGATAATGATTTATTACTACGTCAAAACCGTCCTGTGCAAGTCTTTTTGCGATACAGGCACCTATACCCTGTGATGCGCCT
>Ga0310786_10000417_pt1 | contig 69069 bp, 55 predicted proteins | sample AusTroGonzalo_MG_FD_203881 | JGI IMG/M metagenome (GOLD analysis project Ga0310786, IMG submission 203881) | Bovine rumen microbial communities from tropical cattle in Woodstock, Queensland, Australia - Gonzalo_03 (v2) (version 2) | ecosystem: Host-associated > Mammals > Digestive system >... | reverse complement strand
ACATGAAGTCGACAAAGTTCTTCATCAGGATGTTTGCCGTGTTCTTACTACGCGTAAAACCTGCTTCACACAGCGCAAAGCCCGGCTGCATCCAGAAAACCAACATGGCTGCCAATAGCATCCATACGGTATCGAGTGATAATCCTATTTCGTTCATAACTGCTATTTTTTTTCTACTACGAATTTCGCGAATTACACGAATTCACTATTACCTTAGGAATTCATTTAATTGCAATTCGTAGTCGTTAAACTTCTATTTCTTGTCTCTTAATACGGTGTCGCCATGTTCACCGGTGCGGATGCTCCATGTGTCAATCATATCGCTCACGAAGATACGGCCATCGCCTACCTCACCTGTATGCGCCACTTTGAGGATCACCTCGACGGTGGGCTGCACGAACTGGTCGCGACATACGATGGTCAGTGCCACGCGTTCTATCACATCTGTTGAATACTGTACGCCACGATAGATCCTTTCCTGGCGACTCTGTCCGATGCCGTGAACGTTATGGTACTCAAACCAGTCGATGTCCGACTGTAGCAGTGCTTCCTTTACATCCTCAAACTTTGTCTTACGGATGATTGCTTCAATCTTTTTCATACCTTTTTCTCTTTTTACCTTATTAATACTAACTAACCCTTTCTTCGGGTGTCTTTCTGTCAATTGACGGTGCAAAGGTACAGCATTTTGACAGGATAGCAATCGTTTTGGTTTCGTTTTGATTGTTAAAAACACACCAATCTGACAATTTGTAAAGCGTTTAAGGTGTTTTGCTTCTGTTTTGCTAACAAATCCGCATAAAAATACATCATTCTGTAACAGATCGTCAGAATGACAAAAAATAGACAGAGCGTTTTGTTGTTTGCGAACACAACAGCCTTGATTTTTAGGCAAAATGACAATGTGTAAGCGTAGAACGACTATAGGCGTCTGTTTTGTTTCAATTTGAAAGCAAATCGGACGATTTCTGCGCAAAATGATAGTTTGTGGACAAATCAAGGTGAAAAACGAAAGCAAATCTTTTGTTATAACGGCATTTTGCATTACCTTTGCAGCCGAAAATGAACAAAGTGAAAGTTAAGGTAAGGATAATATGACAAATTGCAAACTTCAAACAAGTAAGATGGGACTCTATCAATCCGAATACGAGCATGACGCTTGCGGTGTGGGAATGGTAGTGAACATCCACGGAGGAAAGAGCCACGAATTGGTGGACAATGCACTGAAGGTTCTGGAGAACATGGAGCACCGCGGCGCTGAAACGCGCGACAAGACGGGCGACGGTGCGGGCATCATGATTCAGATTCCCCACGAGTTTATTCTGTTGCAGGGTATCCCTGTGCCAGAGAAGGGAAAGTACGGCACAGGTCTGGTATTCCTGCCGAAAGACGAGAAGTCACAGCAGGAGATTCTTTCGGTGATGATCGAGGAGATTGAGCGCGAGGGCCTGCAGCTGATGCATCTGCGTACGGTACCCACCAACCCTGATGTGCTGGGTGCTGCAGCACGCGAGGTGGAGCCAGCCATCAAGCAGGTTTTCGTAACTGGCGTCAGCGATGATGATGTGCCTGTGTTCGAGCGCACGCTCTACAAAATCCGCAAGAAGATTGAGAACCGTATTGACAACGAGGATTTTTATATCTGTTCGCTGTCGAACAAGAACATTATATATAAAGGTATGTTGACGAGCGGACAGTTGCGCCGCTATTTCCCGGATCTCTCGAACGACTACCTGACGAGTGGCCTGGCACTGGTACACTCGCGCTTCTCGACCAACACATTCCCCAAATGGAAACTGGCACAGCCCTTCCGTCTGCTGGCTCACAACGGCGAGATCAACACCATTCGCGGCAATCGCGGTTGGATGAAGGCTCGCGAAAGTGTGCTCAGCAGCGAGGCGTTAGGTGATATCAAGCCTTTGCGTCCCATCGTACAGGAAGGCATGAGCGACTCGGCCAGCCTCGACAACGTATTCGAGTTCCTGATGATGAGCGGTCTGTCGTTGCCGCAGGCGATGGCGATCCTCGTGCCCGAGAGCTTCAACGACAAGAACCCCATCAGCGAAGACCTGAAGGCGTTCTATGAATATCACTCCATCCTGATGGAACCGTGGGACGGCCCAGCCGCCCTGCTCTTTAGCGATGGTCGCTATGCTGGCGGTATGCTGGATAGAAACGGTCTGCGCCCCAGCCGCTACACGATCACAAAGGGTGGTATGATGGTGGTGGCCTCGGAGGTTGGCGTTATGGACTTCGAGCCTGGAGACGTCGTCAGCAAAGGCCGTCTGCAGCCAGGTAAAATCCTGCTGATTGATACGCAGGAAGGTAAGATCTACTACGATGGCGAGATCAAGGAGCAGTTGGCTAAAGCGCATCCTTACCGCGAATGGCTGAACGAGAATCGTGTGCAGTTGGAGAAACTGAAGAGCGGTCGCCACGTGGAGAACGGCGTGAGCAACTACGAACAGAAGCTTGTCACCTTCGGCTTTGGCCAGGAGGACATCGACAAGACCGTTGTACCGATGGCTACAGCAGGTCAGGAACCTGTCGCCGCCATGGGTAACGACACGCCGCTGGCCGTGATCAGCGACCGTCCGCAGATACTGTTCAATTATTTCCGTCAGCAGTTCGCACAGGTGACGAACCCTGCCATCGACCCCATCCGCGAGGAACTGGTGATGTCGTTGACCGAGTACATCGGTGCCGTAGGAACCAACATCCTTTCGCCAGATGCTTCGAACTGTAAGATGGTGCGTCTGCCACAGCCCGTATTGACCAATACACAACTCGATATACTTTGTAACATCCGCTATAAAGGATTCAACACCATTAAATTGCCGATGACAGCCTCCCCCGGCCCCTCCAAAGGAGGGGAGAGGCTACGCATGGCTCTTGATAAGCTATGCCAAGATGCTGAGAAAGCTGTTGACGATGGTTTTAACTATATTATCCTGACAGACAAGGTCGAGCTCACCCCTCCTTTGGAGGGGCAGGGGGAGGCTTTCTATATCCCGTCGCTGTTGGCTGTGAGCGCCGTACACCATTATTTAATAAGTGTGGGCAAGCGCGTACAGACGGCTTTGATCGTAGAAAGTGGCGAGATTCGTGAGGTGATGCATGCGGCCCTGCTGTTAGGCTATGGCGCCAGTGCCATCTGTCCTTACATGACGTTTGCCGTGCTCGACGACCTCGTAAAGAAGCACAAGATCCAGGAAGAGTACGCCACAGCCGAGAAGAACTACATCAAGGCCGTGGATAAGGGTCTGAAGAAGATCATGTCGAAGATGGGTATCTCGACCATCCGCAGCTATCGCGGTGCGAAGATCTTCGAGTCTATCGGCCTTAGCGAGGATCTGCTGAGAAGATATTTCGGCACAGAAGTGAGCACCATCGGTGGCATCGGTCTGAAGGAGATTGCCCGTGATGCCATCCGTTTGCATCAACAAGGGCTTGCAGAAGCAAAATCTTCACTCTCCACTCTTAAGAACCAGGGCCAGTTCTCGTGGCGTAAGGATGGTATCCTGCACGCCTGGAACCCTGAGACCATCGCCAAGCTTCAGCTGGCTACCCGTCAGGGTAACTATGAGAAGTTCAAGCAGTGGGCTGCCATCGTGGATGGTGGCGAGAAGCCCATTTTCATCCGTGACTTCTTCGGTTTCAAGAAAGCTGCCAAGCCTACGCCTATCGACGAGGTTGAGTCTGTAGAGTCTATTGTCAAGCACTTCGTGACGGGTGCCATGTCGTTTGGTGCCTTGAGTATCGAGGCTCACGAGGCATTGGCTCTGGCCATGAACAAACTCGGCACCCGCAGTAATACTGGTGAAGGCGGTGAGGACAACGCCCGTTACCACACAGAGGTGGATGGCGTTTCGCTGTCGAGTAAGACCAAGCAGATTGCATCAGGTCGTTTCGGTGTGACAGCCGAATACTTAGTGAATGCCGAGGAGATTCAGATCAAGGTGGCCCAAGGTGCCAAGCCTGGTGAGGGCGGACAGTTGCCTGGTTTCAAGGTCAACGAGATTATCGCCAAGACACGTAATGCCATCCCTGGCATCTCACTTATCTCGCCGCCACCTCACCATGACATTTATAGTATCGAGGACCTGGCACAGCTGATCTTCGACCTGAAGAATATCAATCCTACGGCAGCCGTCAGCGTGAAGCTCGTCGCCGAGAGTGGCGTGGGTACCATCGCTGCAGGTGTAGCCAAGGCCAAGGCTGATCTCATCGTCATCTCTGGTTCTGAGGGCGGTACGGGTGCTTCTCCGGCTTCGTCCATGCGCTTCGCAGGTATCTCGCCTGAGATTGGCCTTGCTGAGACGCAGCAGACGCTCGTTATGAACGGTCTCCGAAACCAGGTACGCTTGCAGATAGATGGTCAGTTGAAGACCGCCAAGGATGTTATTATCATGGCGATGCTGGGTGCCGACGAATTCTCGTTCGGTACGCTGCCACTGATCGTCCTGGGTTGCGTGATGATGCGTAAGTGTAATACTAATACCTGTCCGATGGGTGTGGCGACACAGAACCCCGAACTGCGCAAGCACTTCCAGGGCCGTGCCGAGTACGTGGTGAACTTCTTCACCTTCCTCGCCCAGCAGGTGCGCGAGTACCTGAGTGAGATGGGTGTTCACAGCCTGAAGGAGATCATCGGCCACACTGAACTTATCGAGGTAAGTGTGCTCAACGGTTCTGCCGCCGAAAAATGGCGCACCATTGACTTCAGCCGTTTACTTCACAAGCCAGAGACAGACAAGGCTTTGTTCTGGGATCGCGGCGCCTACACAAAGGTTAGCGGCGTGAAAGACGAGGAGATTATCCGTGCTGCTGAGAAAGCCATCAACGATGGTGAAGAGGTGACGCTCGACTATGCCATCAAGAATACCGACCGCGCCGTCACGACGATGCTCAGTGGTGTCATCGCCAAGAAATACGGCGAGGCAGGACTGCCCGACGGCACCATCAACATCAAGTTCAAGGGTTCGGCTGGTCAGAGCTTTGGTGCTTTTGCTGTGAGAGGTCTCAGTCTGAAGCTCGAAGGCGAGTGCAACGACTATTTCGGCAAGGGCCTCTCCGGTGGTCGTATCAGTATCCTGCCGCCAGCCCGCTCTAACGAGGACTTCAAGGCCGAGGAAAACATCATCGCCGGCAACACGGGCCTCTACGGTGCCACCAGCGGTGAGTTGTATATTAATGGTAAGGTAGGCGAGCGCTTTGGTGTACGTAACTCCGGTGCCATCGCCGTGATTGAAGGTGCAGGCGACCACTGCTGCGAATACATGACTGGCGGTCGTGTGGTCGTACTTGGAAAGACGGGGCGTAACTTCGCTGCCGGTATGAGTGGTGGTGTGGCCTACGTCTATGACCCCACGCACGACTTCGACTACTTCTGTAACATGGATATGGTAGAGCTCGGCCTCGTCGAGGACAGCGTCAGCCGCAAGGAACTGCTTGAGCTCATCCGCCAGCATTACCTCCACACGGGTTCTGCCCTTGCCGGACGCATGCTTGATGAATGGCCACGTTATGTTGTGGACTTCATCCAAGTCGTGCCTATCGAGTACAAGCGCGTCCTCCACGAAGAGCAATTCAAGAAATTACAAAATAAGATTGCTGACATACAGCGTGACTATTAATAATTGATGTAGATTATGGGAAATCCAAAAGCATTTCTGGAGATACACCGCCAAGAGGCCGGTTATCGTCCGTTACAAGATAGAATTCACGACTTCAGCGAGGTCGAACAGACGCTCAATACCCGTGAGCGCAAACTCCAGGCCAGCCGTTGCATGGACTGCGGCGTGCCTTTCTGTCACTGGGCCTGTCCCTTAGGCAACAAGCCGCCCGAGTGGAACGATGCCCTGTATAAGGGTGATTGGGAGTTGGCCTATCGTTTGCTGAACGCCACGAACCCCTTCCCTGAGTTCACAGGCCGTATCTGTCCTGCACTCTGTGAGAAGGCCTGTGTGCTGAACCTCTTCGACCACGAGCCCACCACCAACCGCGAGGATGAGGCAGCCATCACCGAGGCCGCATTCCGCGAGGGGTATATCCAGGTGCATGCCGATAACGTACGTAATGGTAAGAAAGTGGCTGTGATAGGTGCTGGCCCCGCTGGTCTGGCTGCTGCCAACGACCTGAACCTGATGGGCTACACCGTCACCGTCTTCGAGAAGAACGAAGCTGCCGGCGGCCTCCTCCGCTATGGCATCCCCAACTTCAAGCTTAACAAGGCCATCATCGACCGCCGCCTTCGCCTCCTCGAGGCCGAGGGTATCGAGTTCCGTTATGGCGAAGCCGTTGAGTCTGCTGCTGTGTCACAGCAGCTTGCCGGACAGTTCGATGCCGTCGTCATCGCCACCGGCACTCCTACTGCCCGTGATCTGAAAGCCCCTGGCCGCGAACTGAAGGGCGTTCATTTCGCCCTCGAACTGCTTGCCCAGCAGAACCGCGTCCTCACTGGTATGGAGTTCTGTAAGGATGAGCGCATAACCGCCAAGGGTAAGGATGTGCTCGTGATCGGTGGTGGCGATACTGGTTCCGACTGCATCGGCACAGCCCATCGTCAGGGCTGTAAGAGCGTCACACAGATTGAGATCATGCCCAAGCCCGTCGAAGGACCTGAAGACCCACAGAACCCCTGGCCCAACTGGCCGCGCACGCTCAAGACCACCTCGTCGCATGAGGAAGGCTGTACACGTCGCTGGAACATCAACACCCTGGAATTTCTCGGTGAGAACGGCAAACTGACAGGCGTTAAGGTGCAGGAAATCGATTGGGAGCCGAATCCCGACGGTGGCCGTCCCATCATGGTCGAGAAGGGCAAACCCGAGATCATCAAGGCCGAACTCTGCCTGCTGGCTATGGGCTTCCTGAAGCCTGAGCATCCTGAGTATCCCACCAACGTCTTCGTTTGCGGCGACTCCGCCAATGGTGCCAGTCTTGTGGTCCGTGCGATGGCCAGTGGTAAGCAAACCGCCAAAAAGGTCGACGCCTTCCTATCGAAATAAGCGTCGTATTTCCCAAATAATGCAAAAACTTTCTCGCAGATGGACTCCGTCTGCGAGTTTTTTTGTACTTTTGCGGAAAATTATTACGCCCATGCTGACAGAGAAGACGATGGAGAAGCTGCGGATACTCGCAGAGTCGGCGAAGTACGACGTGTCGTGCTCGTCGAGCGGTACTGTGCGCTCGGGCAAGAAGGGCATGGTAGGCTCCACCGTCGGCGGCATGGGCATCTGCCACTCGTTTGCCGACGATGGGCGTTGCATCGCCTTGCTGAAGGTGATGCTGACCAACTACTGCAAGTACGATTGTGCCTACTGCATCAACCGCCGTACGAACGATATCAAGCGGGCTACTCTCTCCGTCTCTGAGCTCGAGGAAATCACCATGGAGTTCTATCGCCGCAACTATATCGAGGGATTGTTCCTGTCGAGTGGGGTGGTGAGGAATCCAGACTACACGATGGAACGGCTGACGGCCATCGTACGCGACCTCCGCACCGTTCACCGCTTCAACGGCTATATCCACCTGAAGACCATCCCCGGCGCCTCGCAGGAGTTGCTTGCTGAGGCCGGACGCTATGCCGATCGTATGAGCATCAACATCGAGATTCCCAAGGAGGAGTCGCTGAAGGCACTGGCGCCAGAGAAGGATCACCAGAGCATCTTCCTGCCCATGAAGCAGATCCAGCAGGGCGTTTTGGAAAATAAGGAGGACCGCCGCAAGTTCCGTTATGCACCGCGCTTTGTACCGGCAGGCCAATCGACGCAGATGATTGTGGGCGCCACGAAGGAGACCGACCGTGATATCCTTCTGATGTCGAACGCCATGTACCAGCAGCCCACCATGCGGCGTGTCTATTACTCCGGCTACGTCAGCGTAAACACCTACGATCCCCGTCTGCCTGTGCTGAAGCAGCCGCCATTGGTGCGTGAGAACCGCCTTTACCAAGCCGACTGGCTGATGCGATTCTACCATTTCAACGTCGATGAGATTGTCGATGACGCCTATGCCCACCTCGACCTTGATGTCGATCCTAAGCTCGGCTGGGCCTTGCGACATCCTGAGGCTTTTCCCGTCGATATCAACAAGGACGACTATGAGCGTATTCTCCGTGTGCCGGGCATCGGGGTGAAGTCAGCCGTCCTCATTGTCAACAGCCGCCGCTTCAACCGTCTCACCTCGTACCACCTGAAAAAGATGGGTGTGGTGATGAAGAAGGCTAAGTATTTCATCACTTGTGGCGAACTCACCTCCGCTTTCTCACAGCCCATCATCGGCATCAACGAACTGCATCCCGAACGTCTGCGCCCGCTGTTGCTCTCGAAAGCCCAGCAGAAGCGTGTGGCTGAGGAACAGCAACTGACGCTCGATTTCAAAGACTGAGACAAAAGGCATTATCAAAAGATAGTTATATGAATGAACAGATTATTACTACAGAGCGAGTTTTCAGCATCTTTAGTGAGTTGAATAAAATACCGCGTCCTTCACATCATGAGGAACGAGTGGCCGACTATCTCTGTCATTTTGCAGAACGTCTGAATTTGGCGTATGAACGTGACAAAGAAAACTGTGTGGTGATACGTAAGTCTGCCAGCAAGGGATATGAAGGGCATGAGCCCATTGTGCTGCTTAACCACATGGATATGGTGTGTGTGGGCATGAGCGATCCACTCAACAATCCTATTGAGGCCTACATAGAGAATGGCTGGATGATGGCTCGTGGTACGTCGCTCGGAGCCGATAACGGCATAGGTCTGTCGATGGCACTGGCAGTACTCGAAGATGATAGGATTGAGCATCCGGCTTTGGAAGTCATCACGACGACAAATGAAGAAGACGGCATGTCGGGGGCATCCGGGCTGAGCAAGGACTTCCTGAAGGGCCGAAAAGTCATCAACCTTGACTCTGAAGACTACGACACCATCACGACTGGTGCCGCAGGAGCCTGCCTGCAGTTCCACCGCATACCGATGAAGCGCGAGCCGGCACCTGAAGACAGAAGCTGGTATCGCATCCGCATAAATGGCGGATTGGGCGGACACTCTGGCGTTGATATCAACAAGGGGCGTTGTAGTGCTGTAGTTCCTGCTAAGCGCTATCTTGAAATTGCCCATAAGACTGATGGCATCGATATTGCCAACATCGAAATAGGCGAAGCCAATGCCTCGATTGCCTCGAAGGGCGAGATGATTGTCGGCCTTGGCCCAGATTTTTCTGTTGAGAGCGTGAAGAAAGCACTCAACGAGCTCAATGAATGGCTTTGTGAGGAATTTGGAGATACCGATCCCAATATCGTATGTAGTATAGAGGCGTGCGACAAACAAGATACGATCATACCCACTCATGCGATATCGTCATTATTATTGAGTTTGGATGTGATACCGAATGGTGTGGTAAAGATGAGTAGCTCGATGCCTGGCACAGTAGAGACATCGAATAATGTAGGGCGTATCTCAACTGCTGAAGACCACATATTTGTGTCTACCCACACCCGCAGTTTCATCGACGACGATATGGCGGCGCTGAGTAAACAGATTGCTGATGCCTTCAAGAAACATGGTACCGAATCTGAAGTGGTGATGTCGGCCCCAGCTTGGCAGGAAGATCAGCAGTCTCCTTTCCTGCAAATGGTTAGCAATACGTTCCAGGATGTGCTTGGCTGGCGCCCGCGTATGGTGGCTATGCACTTTGTACTCGAAGCAGGATTCTTTGTGCAGCATTATCCTGGCATTCAGATTGCCAGTATCGGCCCCCGTATCGTTGAACCTCACTCAACAAGTGAACGTGTCGAACTCTCAACCGTAGAAGATATCTGGAAAGTTCTTATTGAGTTATTAAAGGCTCCTCCAGCGGCTCGTCAAGATAACTTCGCATAGCTTCCATCAAGTTGGATTCCTCCTCTTTTCCGTCGGGGCCATTGAAATACCTGATGATATTGTGTACACGCCAGTTACCATCTTCGTGGCAGAATTCGAACTTCTGGTGGACGGTCTGTACCGAACTGTGTAGGATGAAGCTGACCATTGCCGTACCTTTCTCTACGTCCAGCTGCTCAAACTTAATGTCACGAGCCTCCAGGTCATCGGGGTCGCTGTCCTGCATCTGTGTCCAATAATCATCGTTGAAGAAGCCGATCTCCGCCACATGAGCATCCTTCTCATTAACAGCAGCCACCATCTTCCGCCATGTATGACAGGCATAAAGCTGGTCAATGTCTGCTTCGTTTTTTGCCGCTGCGGCATACAGCTCCTTGATAAGGCCAGTCATTTCTTCCTGTGCCAATATAGCTGTCGAGTCGATCGCTCGACTTTGTTGCTTGACGCTGTCAAGAACTGCCGCGTCGGGATTTTCTGTCTGGGCTTTCTTGCCGCCGCATGCTGATAGCAGCAATGTACAGAGCATCATCAGCGCAAATACATCATAACTGAATGGAAATTTCTTACTCATATCATTCTGGTTTATAGTTTTCGGGGACAAAATTAATAAAAAACCGCGAAACAACCAAATGTCTCGTGGTTATTTGTGTGAGATTTAGAAAGAAAGTAGTATCTTTGCAGGCGAAAACGTACGATGAGCCAGTATTCCCCTATTTATTATAATAGGTATATGATAGTCTATGTGTTTGATAATACGCTTAATGGGCTGTTGACTGCCGTGTTCGACAGTTTCTTCCTTCACCAGCAGCCGGAGTTCCTGCTGGCTGAGGGTGAGCAGCTGCCGTTGTTTGCCGACGAGCCCCACCGTGTGGTGACAGATGGCGAGAAGGCTGAGCGTGTATGGAAGGGACTCGAAAAACATCTTTCCAAAGAGGGCCTCCATATGATCACTATCAGTTGGCTATCGGAAGAGCGCACACTGAATCAGCCGCTGTTCAATTTTATCTGCAAGGTTTTCCGTCAGCCTCAAGTAAAGGGCATGGAGCATAACGCCAGCGACCCCGATGTGCTCGAAGTGCGTAATACCTGCCGCCGTGTGCTCCACGAACAGTTACGCATGAAGCAGTTCATCCGTTTCCAGAAAGCGAAAGATGGTACTTACCTCGCCGTTGTCTCGCCCGACCATAATGTGCTGCCACTGATTGTCGATCACTTCCAAGATCGCTTCAACGACCAGCCGTGGCTTATCTACGATGCCCATCGGCACTACGGCTACTATTACGACGGCGCCGCTGCCCCCATCCGCATCACCTTTGAGGACGAGGCTGCCGTTCCCTTCAATCTCACTAACGGCAAGCTCGATGCCGACGTCCTCAGCAGCGACGATGCCCTCTTCCAGCAACTCTGGCGCACCTACTTCAAAGCCATCTGCATCAAGGAACGTATGAATCCTAAGAAGCAACTCAGCGACATGCCTCGCCGCTACTGGAAATACATGACCGAAAAGAACGGATAAGGCAAAAAAGATACCGAACTTACAGATTGTAACAAAATGGTATAGAAAATGCTTGTTTTGATAGCAAAATGCAAGCGTTTGTGTTCTGAATCTTTACAGAATGATAGTTTGTTGATGAATTAACAAACAAAAAGGATAATAATTCTTTGTTTATTTTCACTTTTTGTATTACCTTTGCACTCGAATTCCAATAAAAGGATAGCAAAAGGTTATGATGGACAGTAAAAAGACACGGTTAATTCGTTTTACGAAGATGCATGGGGCAGGTAATGACTACATCTATGTCAACACCATGGAATATCCCATTGCCGATCCTGTCAGCGCTGCCATCGCCTGGAGCGACCGTCACAAAGGCATTGGTTCCGACGGTCTGGTACTCATCGACCGTAGCCCTCTTCCTGAAGCCGACTTCTCCATGCGTATTTTCAATGCCGACGGCTCTGAGGCCATGATGTGCGGCAATGCGAGCCGTTGCATCGGCAAATACCTCTACGAGCGTGGCCTGACCGATAAAGAGGAGATCCGTCTGCTGACGCTCTCGGGCATCAAGATATTGAGTCTGCATGTGACTGACGGACTCGTGGAGAGTGTCACCGTCGATATGCTTGAACCCGTCTTTGAGGACGAGAGCCTGTTCCTGCCCAACCGTGGCATCAGCAAGGGCCTTTTCGTCTCGATGGGTAATCCGCACTATGTGATCTTCACGGATGATGTGGATCAGGTGGGTGAGATGGGCCACATACTTGAAAACCACTTTGCCTTTCCGCAGCGCTGTAATATCGAGTTTGCCCGTATCGAGGCCGACGGTACGATCCGTACCCGTGTATGGGAACGGGGCAGCGGTATCACGATGGCTTGTGGAACGGGTGCCTGTGCAACAGCTGTGGCAGCGGCCATGTCAGGCAAGGCTGGCAGACGGTCACAGATTGTCATGGACGGCGGCACGCTCGACATCGAATGGCGAGAAAGTGACAACCACGTCTATATGACCGGGCCCGCAGAATTCGTCTTCGATGGCGAAATGGAAATAGACAAACTTCAATAAAATCATAAGAAAATGGCATTAGTAAACATTCATTTCCTGAACCTGCAGAACAACTATTTGTTCGCCGACATTGCCAAGAAGGTCAACGCCTTCAAGGTGATGCACCCCAAGGCCGACGTCATCTCGCTGGGCATCGGCGACGTGACGCAACCGCTGGCACCAGCTGTTGTCGAGGCCATGCACAAGGCCGCCGACGAGATGGCGACAGCCGAGGGATTCCATGGCTATGGCCCTGAGCAGGGCTACGATTTCCTGCGCGAGGCCATCCTCAAGAACGACTTCCTGCCACGGGGCATCCACCTCGACATCGACGAGGTGTTCATCAACGACGGTGCGAAGTCGGACACGGGCAACTTCCAGGAACTGCTGCATTGGGATAATTTCATCGGCGTCACCGACCCCATCTATCCCGTTTATATCGACTCAAACGTGATGATTGGCCGCTGTGGCACCTATCGTGACGGTCGCTGGACGAACGTGCGCTATATGCCCACCACGGCTGAGAACGGTTTCATACCGTCGTTGCCTACGGGCCGTCCCGTCGATGTCATCTACCTGTGTTATCCCAATAACCCCACGGGAACGGTTATCACCAAGCAGGAGTTGCGCAAGTGGGTGAACTACGCCCTGAAGAATGATGCTCTCATCCTCTTCGATGCCGCCTATCAGGCCTATATCCAGGATCCGGAGATACCGCATTCCATCTACGAGATCCGTGGGGCGAGGAAGTGCGCCGTCGAGTTCCGCTCGTTCTCCAAGACGGCCGGCTTTACGGGTGTGCGCTGTGGCTATACCATCGTTCCGAAGGACGTAAGTGTATCCACCTTCGAGGGTGAGCGCATTCCGCTGAACCAGTTATGGTTGCGCCGCCAGTGTACCAAGTTCAATGGCACCAGCTATATCTCGCAGCGTGCTGCCGAGGCGATCTATACTCCAGAGGGAAAGGCACAGATTAAGGCCACCATCGATTACTACATGGGCAATGCCCATTTGATGCTTGATACGCTCCGTTCGCTGGGCTACGAGTGCTACGGTGGCGAGAATGCTCCCTATATCTGGATGCGCTGTCCCGACGGCATGGGCTCCTGGCAATTCTTCGAGGCCCTGCTCTACGGTGCCAATGTCGTCTGTACGCCGGGTGTCGGCTTTGGCCCCTCGGGTGAGGGCTATGTGCGTTTCACCGCCTTCGGCAGTCGTGAGAAGACGCAGGAGGCATTACAGAGAATTACAAAATGGACTAAACAATAAACACTAAACATTAAACACTAAACAATAGAATTATGGAAGCATTAAGATTTCAGGTTGTCGGTGAGGCATTCAAGAAGAAGCCGCTCGACGTAAAAGCACCAAGTGAGAGACCTTATGAGTATTTTGGCAAGAAGGTCTTCAATCGTGAGAAGATGTACAAGTACCTGCCCAAGCAGGTCTACGAGAAGATGATCGATGTGATGGACAATGGCGCCCGTCTCGATCGTGACATCGCCGATGCTGTGGCTGCCGGCATGAAGCAGTGGGCCGTAGAGAATGGCGTTACCCACTATACACACTGGTTCCAGCCGCTGACGGAGGGTACCGCCGAGAAGCACGACTCGTTTATCGAGCACGACGGCAAGGGTGGTATGGTGGAGGAGTTCACGGGTAAGCTGCTCGTGCAGCAGGAGCCCGATGCCTCTTCATTCCCCTCAGGTGGTATCCGTTCCACCTTCGAGGCCCGTGGCTATTCGGCATGGGATCCCACATCGCCTGTGTTCATCATCGAGGATACGCTCTGTATTCCTACCGTATTCATCTCTTATAGCGGTGAGGCCCTCGACTACAAGGCTCCGCTGCTGCGTGCCTTGCACGCCGTGAACGTGGCCGCTGTTGATGTCTGCCACTACTTCGACCCCAGTGTGAAGAAGGTGACCTCCAACCTCGGTTGGGAGCAGGAATATTTCCTCGTGGATGAGGGACTCTATGCTGCACGTCCTGACCTGCTGCTGACAGGCCGTACGCTGATGGGCCACGACTCTGCCAAGAACCAGCAGATGGACGACCACTACTTCGGGTCGATCCCCGAGCGCGTTGCTGCCTTCATGCGCGACCTCGAGATCCAGGCCTTGGAGCTCGGCGTACCCTGTAAGACCCGTCACAACGAGGTGGCTCCTAACCAGTTCGAGCTCGCCCCGATCTTCGAGGAGACCAACCTGGCCGTCGACCACAACATGATGCTGATGTCGCTGATGAAGAAGGTGGCCCGCAAGCATGGTTTCCGCGTGCTGCTCCACGAGAAGCCTTTCGCAGGCATCAATGGTAGTGGTAAGCACAACAACTGGTCGCTCTCCACAGACAACGGCATCTTGCTGCATGCACCAGGCAAGACACCGGAAGCCAACCTGCGTTTCGCTACGTTCATCGTAGAGACTCTGATGGGTGTCTATAAGCACAACGGTCTGTTGAAGGCCAGCATCATGAGTGCTACCAACGCCCACCGTCTGGGCGCCAACGAGGCACCTCCCGCCATCGTTTCCAGCTTCCTCGGCAAGCAGGTGAGTGAACTGCTCGACCACATCGAGAAGGCCGACAAGGACGATATCCTCGCTATGGCTGGCAAGCAGGGCCTGAAGATGGATATCCCCGAGATTCCTGAGTTGCTCATCGACAATACCGACCGTAACCGTACGTCACCCTTCGCCTTCACCGGTAACCGTTTCGAGTTCCGTGCCGTAGGTTCTGAAGCTAACTGTGCATCGGCTATGATTGCCCTGAATAGTGCCGTTGCCGAGGCCTTGGTTGACTTCAAGAAGCGTGTCGATGCCCGCATTCCTGAGTTCGAGAAGAAACTGGCCGGTACAGAACACAGTGCCAAGTTCCACGCCATCATCGACGTGCTGCGTGAGGACATCAAGACCTGTAAGCCCATCCGCTTCGATGGCAACGGCTACTCTGACGAGTGGGTTGTTGAGGCTGAAAAGCGTGGTCTCGACGTGGAGAAGAGCTGCCCGAAGATCTTCGAGCGCTACCTCGACAAGGAGAGCATCGCTATGTTCGAGAGCCTTGGTGTGATGACAAAGAAAGAGCTTGAGGCCCGCAATGAGGTGAAGTGGGAGACCTACACCAAGAAAATCCAGATTGAGGCTCGCGTCCTGGGTGACCTCTCGATGAACCACATCATCCCCGTGGCCACCAGCTACCAGAGCCAGTTGCTGAAGAACGTGGAGAACATGGCTGCCATCTTCCCCGTCGACAAGGCAGAAAAGCTCTCAGCGCGCAACATCAAGCTCATTGAGGAGATTGCCGAGCGCACCAGTGCCATCGAGAAGGGTGTCGAGGAACTCGTCAATGCCCGCAAGCTTGCCAACAAGATTGAGGACGAGCACGAGAAGGCCATCGCCTATCACGACAAGGTGGAGCCGAAACTCGACGAGATCCGATACCAGATAGACAAACTGGAGCTGATCGTGGACGACGCCCTCTGGCCGTTGCCTAAGTACAGGGAATTACTGTTCATCCGATAATTGATAGGTCTGGTGGCTGCATCCAGACTATAAGCAAGCTATCATCCATTTTTGGTTGATTGATTGAAGTTTGCGAGGGACTCGACGCTGCGATAGCTTCGAGCCCCTTTTACGTATCCATATTCGTGTGATTTTTTAGGAAGTGTTTGGCAGATTCGGGAAAAATGACTAACTTTGCGGCCAATATGAAGAAAGTAGTTGTAAAAGACAGTGACTTGCAGAAGGCTGCGCAGGAGGGTATGGACGCATTTATAAAGGTGTTTACGGATGCCATCCGCGAGGCTGTCGGCGGTGAATTGACGGCAGAGGCGATGTCGGAGTTGAATGCCGACCAGATAACCCTGTTGGCATGGGATATGCTCCACGAGGAGGTGATGGACGGCGGCTTCGTGCAGCTGATACACAACGGACTGGGGCCGTTCATCTTCAAGAATCCGTTTGCCAAGGCACTCAACAAGCTCTGGGGTATGCACGAACTGTCAAAGATGATCTACGACGCCCACACGCTGTGGCTGAAATACCGCGAGGAAATTGAGGTGGATTGTTCTGAGGATGAGTTTATGGCGCTCTTCGAACGGTTCCCCGAGTTCGACGACCTGGACGACCGGTTCGTGGAGTACGAGGAGGAATGGACGGATGATATTGCGCACTACATCGATGACCATCTTGAGCGCTTCGCGGTGATAATTAATAATTGATAATTGACAATTGAGAGTTGAACAAGGAACAGGAACTGCTGCGGAAGAAAAGCCCGGTACAGATAAAGAATAAGAAGGCCTCGTTTGAGTATTTCTTCATCGAGACCTACACGGCAGGCATTGTGCTGACGGGTACGGAAATCAAGAGTATCCGTCTGGGCAAGGCCTCGTTGGTGGATACCTATTGCACGGTAATCAATGGTGAACTGTGGGTGAAGCAGATGAGCGTGAGCCCTTATTTCTATGGCTCGTACAACAACCACGAGATGAAACGCGACCGTAAGTTGCTGCTCACTCGTCGGGAGATTCGCGAGTTAGAGAGTGCCACGAAGCAGACGGGCTATACCATTGTGCCGCTGCTGGTGTTCATCGACGAGAAGGGCCGTGCGAAGATGGACATTGCCCTCTGCAAAGGTAAGAAGGAGTACGACAAGCGTCAGACGCTGAAGGAAAAGGAAGACCGCCGCGAGATGGACAGGGCGATGAAGGATTATAAGTGAGAAGTGAAAAGTTAAGAGTGAAAAGTGAAGAGTGATAAAAATGCTGCCGCCGATAATAATTGTCAATTGTCAATTATCAATTGTCAATTAAAAAAGCGTGTTCTTGTGCTTGACGGGGCGATGGGAACAATGATTGCCGCCGCCGTTGGAAAGGTGGGCAACTCAGACGAGTTGAACCTGACGCGGCCGGAGGTAGTCAGCGACATCCACCGTAAGTATCTGGAGGCCGGGGCCGACATCATCTCTACTAACACGTTCAGTAGCCAGCGCATCTCGCAGGCCGACTATCATTTAGAAGCTGAGGCCCGCCGGATGGCCCTTGAGGGAGCCAGGCTCGCCCGTCGGATGGCTGACGAATATTCAACGCCAGACAAGCCCCGATTCGTGGCAGGTTCCATCGGTCCTACGAACAAGACGCTCTCGATGTCGCCTGACGTGAGTAATCCCGCTGCCCGTGAGATCAGCTACGACGAGCTGTTGGAGGCCTATAGTGAACAGGTGTACGGTCTGATAGAGGGTGGGGTGGATGCCCTGCTGATAGAGACCATCTTCGACTCGTTGAATGCTAAGTGTGCCATCGATGCCGCCATGCGGGTGATGGATCAGCGGAATGTGTCGTTGCCCATCATGCTCAGCGTGACCATCAGCGACCTGGCAGGCCGCACGCTCTCAGGACAGACGCTTGACGCCTTCCTGGCATCGGTGAGCACCTATCTGATCTTCTCCGTGGGCCTGAACTGTTCGTTTGGAGCCACCCAGATGAAACCCTATCTGCGTGAACTGGCCCGAAAGGCACCTTATTATATCAGCTGTTATCCCAATGCCGGACTGCCCAACGCGATGGGGCTCTACGATGAGACGCCAGAGTCGATGGCTCCGAAGATGGGGGAGATTGTGGACGAGGGACTGGTGAACATCATCGGTGGTTGCTGTGGCACGACGGATGAGTTCATCCGCCTTTACCAGCCATTGGTGATAGGCAAGCAGCCCCATGTGCCGGCACCGAAACCTCAGACGATGTGGCTCTCCGGGCTCGAACTCTTGGATGTGACGCCTGAAGTGCAGTTCGTGAATGTCGGAGAGCGTTGTAACGTGGCTGGTTCGCGGAAGTTCCTGCGGCTGATTAAGGAAAAGAACTACGACGAGGCTCTGACCATCGCCCGTAAGCAGGTGGAAGACGGGGCACTCGTGATCGATATCAATATGGACGACGGCCTGCTCGATGCCCGTCAGGAGATGACCACCTTCCTCAATATGATTGCCGCCGAGCCGGAGATTGCCCGAGTGCCCGTGATGATCGACTCTTCCGACTGGGAGGTCATCCGTGCGGGACTGAAGTGCGTGCAAGGCAAGAGCATCGTCAACTCCATCTCGCTTAAGGAGGGCGAGGCGAAGTTTGTGGAGCATGCCGAGGACGTGATGCGCTACGGGGCTGCTGTCGTGGTGATGTGCTTCGACGAGGAGGGGCAGGCCACCAGCTATGAGCGCCGCATAGAGATTGCCGGGCGAGCCTACAAGATACTGACCGAACGGGTAGGGATGAATCCGCAGGACATCATCTTCGACCCCAATATCCTTGCTGTGGCCACGGGTATGGAGGAACACGACCAGTATGCCGCCGACTTCATCCGCGCCACCCGATGGATCAAGGAGAACCTGCCAGGTGCCCACGTCAGCGGTGGTGTGTCGAACCTGAGCTTCTCATTCCGGGGCAACAACTATATCCGTGAGGCGATGCATGCCGTATTCCTCTATCATGCCATCCAGGCAGGCATGGACTTCGGCATCGTAAACCCTTCGACGAAAGTAACTTATAGCGATATTCCTCAAGATCAGCTTGAGGTGATTGAGGATGTGATCCTGTATCGTAGGAAGGATGCTTCAGAGCGGCTGATTGAGCTGGCAGAAAGGTTGAAGGAGGAGAGCGGAGGATTGAAGGAGAATACTTCTGCCGCAGGTTCTGCGGATAGCTTATCTCCCTCCACCCTCCACCTTCAACACTCCACCAATACAGTAGAAGAGCGTTTGCAAAGCGCTCTGATCAAGGGCATCGGCGACCATCTGGAAACCGACCTGAAGGAAGCCTTGGAGAAATACCCTCGGGCTGTGGATATCATCGAGGGACCGCTGATGGCCGGCATGAACACCGTCGGCAAGCTGTTCGGTGAGGGTAAGATGTTCCTGCCCCAGGTGGTGAAGACCGCCCGTACGATGAAACAGGCCGTGAACATCCTGCAACCCTATATCGAGACTGAGAAGCAGGAGGGGGGCAAGAGTGTCGGTAAGGTGTTGCTTGCCACCGTGAAGGGCGACGTTCACGACATCGGCAAGAATATCGTCAGTGTGGTGATGGCCTGCAACGGCTATGAGGTCATCGATATGGGAGTGATGGTGCCTGCCGAGCAGATCGTGCGCAAGGCCCGCGAAGAGCAGGTGGACATGATTGGTCTGAGCGGACTGATAACCCCGAGCCTCGAAGAGATGGTCAATGTGGCTACAGAACTACAGAAGGCCGGTCTGCATATACCTATCATGATAGGTGGGGCTACGACCAGTGAACTGCATGTGGCCCTGAAAATAGCACCCGTCTATGGCGGGCCTGTGGTGTGGATGAAAGATGCCTCGCAGAACGCCCTGACGGCCTCGCGACTGATGAGTGAGGAACCCCAGGTGGAACAGGAACTGAACGAGAAGTATGCCCATCTGCGCGAGACGTACAGTCAGGAGCAGGAGCAAATAGTGTCGCTCGAGGAAGCCCGAAAGAACAAACCGAAACTTTTTTAATGGAGAGATAGAGAGATATGAAGAATTGGATGAAATCAGGAATGACGATGAGTGTAGTGAAGGTGGTATTGGTATTTCTCACCTTCTCACTTTCTCACCTTCTCATTTTTTCCCAGCCGAAGCGGGAGATGCGCGGCGCGTGGATCCAGTGTGTGAACGGACAGTTTCAGGGTATAGGTACCCAGAAGATGCAGCAGACGTTGAGTTATCAGCTCGACGAGCTGCAGAAGGACGGTGCCAACGTGATCATCTTCCAGGTGCGTCCTGAGTGCGATGCCCTCTATGAGAGCAAGCTGGAGCCTTGGAGCCGTTTCCTGACAGGTCAGCAGGGCCTGGCGCCGAATCCCTATTGGGATCCCCTGCAGTGGATGATTAACGAGTGCCACAAGCGCGGTATGGAGCTGCACGCCTGGATCAATCCCTATCGTGCGAAGACCAAGACAACGAAGCAGCTGGCCTCGAACCATATTGCCGTGAGGAAGCCCATGAGTTGTTTCTCCTACGACGACCTCTTCATCCTCAATCCTGGCATCCCTGAGAACCGCGACTATATCTGCGAGGTGGTGAAGGACATCGTCAGCCGCTATGATGTGGACGGCATCCACATGGATGACTATTTTTATCCCTATCCCGTGAAGGGTGAGAACATCCCCGACGGAGAGCAGTTCCGTCAGTATGGCAACGGTATTAAGGACATCGGCGACTGGCGCCGCTATAATGTCAACCTGTTCATCGAGCAGGTCTATAAGACCGTTCATGCCACGAAACCCTGGGTGAAGGTGGGTATCTCGCCCTTCGGTATCTACCGCAATCAAACGAGCTCGCCGATGGGCAGCAATACCAACGGCACACAGAACTATGACGACCTCTATGCCGACATCCTGCTTTGGGTGAACAATGGCTGGCTCGACTATAACGTGCCGCAGATCTATTGGGAGATCGGCAACAAGGCCGCCGACTACGAGACCCTGATCCGCTGGTGGAGCCAGTATGCCTCGAAGCGCCCGTTGGTGATCGGCGAGGATGTGGAGCGCACCGTGAAGCATGCCGACCTGAAGAATCCCAACCTGCACCAGTTGCCTGCGAAGATGAACCTGCACAATCAGCTGCCTGCCGTTCGTGGCACGGTGCTCTGGTATGCCAAGGCCGCTGTTGATAATATCGGCAACTACGGAACAGCCCTGCGCACCCACTACTGGCGCTATCCGGCTCTGCAACCCGATATGTCGTTTATCGAGGACAAGGTGCCCGGCAAGGTCAGGAAAGTGAAGCCCGTATGGACGGAAGACGGTTATCTGCTGTTCTGGACGGCCCCGAAGTTCAAGGACTGGCAGGACGAGGCGGTGAAGTTTGTGGTTTACCGTTTCGAGAAGGGCGAGAAGATAAACATCAGCGATGCGACGAAGATTGTGGCCATCACCGACCGCAACTACTATAAGCTGCCTTATAAGGACGGCCGTGAGAAAGTGACGTATGTGGTGACCGCCCTCGACCGTCTGCAGAGCGAGAGTAAGCTAGTCAAGAAAAAGGTAAAGCTATGAAGTGGAAGTCAGTCGTCATCTTGTCTGTTGTCGTTGCCTGTCTTTCAGCCTGTAATAACAGCCGTCAGCCGGTGGATGTGCAGCATAAGCTCGACAGCATCGCCCGCCTGGAGAACATCGAGCGCTTAGAGGCACAGGGCATCCGCATCAACAAGGATGTCAGCCCCATCCAGCTGTTCTATGACAGTCTGAATCTTCAGCCGCTGCCCATCCGCTATTCGGAGGATTATGTGCGGTTCCTGCCGAACTACAGGTCGGTGCCCTACGAACTGGTGAAGTTCATGAACTTTGAAGGCCGTACTGACCCCAAGGCCATCGCGCTGCCTGAGAGTGCCGGTACACGGCTGATGATCCTCGCTGCCGACGAGGGCGACGGCCTCTACTCATTGTGGCTCTATTCGCTCGACGATGACTATCTGCCTGCGGACAAGCTCTGTCTGTATGCCACCAGTAAGGAAGAGAAGGAGGAGGACGAGCTGGCGCTGCCCGAGGACAAGCTGATACAGGACTTTGTCATCACCAGTGATTATGAGATACGCCTGACGGACTATACGGGCAGATACAAGGCGGAGGTACAGAAAGTGTACCACATCGATATGTCGCGTAAGTTCGTTGAAGAGGAGGAAATCGACTACTAATCCTTCAGCAGCTTGTCGAGGAATTCATCAAGGTCTTTGTCCAGATCCTGCATCATGTCGGGATCGATGATTACCAAGTCGTCGTCAACCACGTAGAGTTCGGCGATGGATTCTTTCTCATCGTCCTCGAGCACCAGGGAGTAGGGCTTGAGGATGCCCATGCCCTCGACGAGTGCCTTCTGTTTCTCGATGCACTTGCGGATGATAGGCGTGATGCTCTCGTAGAAGTCATCATCCTTGTTGTCAATCCACTGTTCAACGATGCAGCGGGTGATTTCCTGGTCATCGTCGTCGAAGGCTACCAGCTCGCCCGACTCCTGGGTGACTCGGATATGGATGTCCGTCAGCTGGCTGGAATCACTGTCAGCAGGGAATTTCTCGGCAATCTTGCGGATGGCACGTTCGATTTGCAGGATGGTCTGTTCTGTTGCTTTCATCGTTGATATTCTTTATGACGGTACAAAAGTATAAAAAACTTTTGAATTTGCAAACGATTACGGCTTTTTTTTGAAATTTTTCTTAATTCTTAATTCCTTATTCCTTATTTATTAGTACCTTTGCAGACGTAAGACTTAGGCAAATCAAATGAGTAATAGGATCCAGCATTCGGGTGTAATAGAGCGTGTTGAGGGCAATTGTGTGAAGGTGCGCATTGTCCAGGCTTCCGCTTGTGCAGCCTGTAAGGTGGCCGGGCATTGTAATGCCGCTGAGTCGAAGGAGAAGATCGTGGATGTGTTTTGCTGTGACACGGCAAAATACGAGACGGGGCAGGAGGTTATCGTCTGGGCCTCGAAGGATGTGGCTAATAAGGCGTTGCTGTTGGGCTTCGGCGTGCCGTTCCTGTTGTTAGTGGGTGTGCTGATGCTGGCCTTGCGGCTGACCTCCGACGAGGGCGTGGCAGCACTTGTGGCCTTGGGTTCGCTCGTACCTTATTATTTTATACTCTGGCTGATGAGGAACCAGATACAACAGCGGATCTCATTTCAACTGGATGTTTAAAGTGTAATTAGTAACTAAACCAAATAGAAGTATTTATGGATTTCATCTTGATTGCAGTGATTGTTCTTGGAGCCATCGGGTTGATAGCAGCTTTGGTGCTGTTTGCCGCCTCCAAGAAATTTGCTGTCTATGAAGATCCGCGCATTGCACAGGTCAGTGAGTTGCTGCCTGGAGCCAATTGTGGCGGATGTGGATTTCCAGGCTGTAGCGGTATGGCCGATGCCCTTGTGAAAGGTGCTGATGCCGGAAGCCTCGACGGGCTGTCGTGTCCTGTCGGTGGTGCTGTGGTCATGGGAAAGGTGGCCGACCTGCTTGGTATGGCGATTGCCAACTCAGAGCCGATGGTGGCCGTGGTGAGATGCAATGGAACTTGCGAGCACCGGCAGAAGATTGCCGAGTATGCCGGTCTGCGTACCTGTGCAGCGATGCATGCCTGTGGTGCCGGTGAGACCGCCTGTGGCTTCGGATGCCTGGGCTGTGGCGATTGTATGGAGGCCTGTCAGTTTGGTGCCATCCACGTGAACCCGGAGACGGGTATCCCTGAGGTCGATGAGGAGAAGTGTACCTCTTGCGGTGCCTGTGTGAAGGCTTGTCCGCGAAACATCATCGAACTGCGTAAGAAGGGGCCGAAGGGTAGGAGAGTGTACGTCTCCTGTGTCAACAAGGATAAGGGCCCTGCTGCGATGAAAGCCTGCGCCGTCAGTTGTATTGGCTGTGGCAAGTGCGAGAAGGAGTGTCCGTTCGGTGCCATCACCGTCGAGAACAACCTTGCCTACATCGATTTCGGGAAGTGCCGTCTGTGCCGTAAGTGCGAGAAGGTATGTCCGAAGCATGCCATCGTCGCCGTGAATTTTCCTGCGCCTAAGCCAAAGCCAGAAGAAGAAGAAAGAAAGGAGGAAACCGTATGAATGCAAGAACATTTAGTATAGGTGGTATCCACCCTGAGGAGAACAAGCTCACTCATGAGGTGGCCACGAAGGTGGCAGCATTGCCCAAACAGGCCATCTTCCCGCTGAGTCAGCATATTGGCGCCCCTGCAAAGCCCGTTGTCCAGAAGGGCGACAAGGTGAAGGTGGGCACGCTGATTGCCGAGGCTGGCGGTTTCGTGTCGGCTCCCATCTTCTCATCCGTTAGCGGAACGGTCTTCAAGATCGATACTGCCATCGATGCCACAGGCTATCGCAAGCCCGTGATCATCATTAATGTGGAAGGTGACGAGTGGGAAGAGACCATCGACCGCTCAGACAAGTTAGAGACTGTCGAGGCGCATCCCGAACTCACCCCTGAGGAGATCGTCAACCGTGTCAAGGAGGCTGGTGTCGTCGGAATGGGCGGTGCCTGTTTCCCCACCTTCATCAAACTGACGCCTCCGCCGACAGCCAAGGCCGAGTGTGTGATCATCAATGCCGTTGAGTGCGAGCCCTATATCACGGCCGACTTCCGTCTGATGATGGAACATGCCGATGAGATCCTCGTGGGTCTTGAACTGCTCATGATAGCTGCCAAGGTCACCACGGGCTACATCGGCATCGAGACCAACAAGCCCGCCGCCATTGAACTCCTCACAGAAAAAGTAATCACAAAGTTCAATGTTCAAAGCTCAAAGTTCAACGTTTCTGTCGTTCCTCTGAAGCAGCGTTATCCCCAGGGTGGTGAGAAACAGCTCGTCGATGCTGTCATCCAGCGTCAGGTGCCTGCGCCGCCTGCCATTCCTGTTAATGTGGGTGCCATCGTGCAGAACGTAGGAACGGCCTTTGCTGTCTATGAGGCAGTGATGAAGCACAAGCCCCTCTTTGAGCGTTACACCACTGTGACAGGTAAGCGACTCGCTAACCCGGGTAACTTCCTCGTTCGTATGGGCACCCCGATGCAGGATCTCATCGATGCCTGTGGTGGTATGCCTGAGGGCGACAATAAACTGTTGGCCGGTGGTCCGATGATGGGTAAGGCGCTGACCTCTACGGAAGTGCCTATCTGCAAGGGCACCAACTCCGTGACCATCATCTCCGACGATGAGGCCCGCCGCAAGGAGCCCCAGCCCTGTATCCGTTGTGCCAAGTGCGTAGGTGTCTGTCCGATGGGCTTGGAGCCCTATCTGTTGGCCAAACTCTCTGAGATCAAGAACTGGGAGCGTGCCGAACAGGAGGATATCGTCAGTTGTATCGAGTGTGGCTCGTGTCAGTTCACCTGTCCCGCCCACCGTCCTCTGCTCGACAACATCCGCCAAGGCAAAGCCACCGTCATGGGCATCATCCGCAGCCGAGCCGCAAAGAAATAACGACTACGAATTACACGAATTAAACGAATTAATTGTTTCACGCAGCCTAATTAGTGTAATTAGTGAAATTCGTAGTAAAAGAAAAATAGAATATGAGTAAATTAATAGTATCTTTATCGCCCCACGCCCACGGCACAGACTCTGTAGAGCGTAACATGTACGGCGTCATCATCGCCCTGATGCCCGCCCTGCTCGTGTCGTTCTACTTCTTCGGCCTGGGTTCCGTCGTTGTCACCGCAACGAGTGTGGCAGCCTGCGTCTTTTTCGAGTGGGCTATCAGCAAGTATATCCTGAAGCAGGAGCGTAACAGCGTCCTTGATGGCTCGGCCATCCTGACAGGTCTGCTCCTGGCTTTCAACCTTCCGTCGAACCTCCCTGCGTGGATCATCATCATCGGTGCGCTCTTTGCCATCGGTGTTGCCAAGATGACGTTCGGAGGCTTGGGCAATAACCTCTTCAATCCAGCCCTCGTGGGTCGTGCCGCCTTGCTGGTGGCTTTCCCCGCCCAGATGACCACCTGGCCAAAGGTAGGGCAGTGGGGCAGTTATCTCGATGCCGAGACGGGTGCCACGCCTCTTTCCATCATGAAGGATGCCATCAAGAGCGGCGATGCCTCATTGCTCAATCAGCTGCCAGACTCGCTGAGCCTGTTCCTCGGTAACCATCCCGACGGTGGCGGTGCGATGGGTGAGATCTGTGGACTGGCCCTGCTCGTGGGTCTCGGCTATATGCTCTGGAAGAAGATCATCACCTGGCATATCCCTGTGTCGATCATCGCTACGGTGTTCGTGTTCGCAGGCCTGTTGCATCTGGCCAATCCCGCATACGCCGATCCTGTCTCAGTCATCCTCACTGGTGGTCTGATGCTGGGTGCCATCTTTATGGCTACTGATTACGTGACGAGTCCCATGACGACGAAGGGACAGCTCATCTATGGTGTCGCCATCGGTTTCCTGACGGTGGTCATCCGTAACTGGGGGGCCTATCCCGAGGGTATGTCGTTCGCCATTCTCATCATGAATGCGTTCACGCCGCTGATCAACAATTATGTGAAACCAAAACGATTCGGGGAGGTAGCAAAATGAAGAAGTTAGAATCATCATTACTTAATATGGTGCTGGTGCTCACGGGAGTGGCCGTCATCATGGGTGGTATCCTCGCTTACGTGAACCACCTGACCGAAGGCCCTATCGCCCAGCAGAAGGAAAAAGCCCTGGCCGATGGTATCAAGAGCGTGATGGGTGTCGATGGCATTCAGGTCGCCAAGACCGACACCGTGCGTCAGAACGATGCCAAGGGCAAGGAACAGACCTATATCATCTATCAGACTCAGGATGCCCAGGGCAAGGACCTCGGTGCTGCCGTGGAGTCGACCACTGGTGGCTTCGGAGGCGACCTGAAGGTGCTCGTGGGTTTCGACCCTGAGGGTAAGATCCTCGGTTATACCCTGCTCGAACAAGCTGAGACCCCAGGACTCGGTGCCAAGGCCGACAAGTGGTTCCAGAAGGGTGGAAAGGGTGACATCATCGGCAAGGACCCGAAAGAACCTCTGACCGTTTCGAAGGACGGTGGCCAGGTGGATGCCATCACGGCCTCTACCATCACCAGCCGTGCTTTCCTGCTCGCCGTCAACAATGCCTATAACGCCTACAAGATTGCCCCTGCCCCCGATGCCCAGACAGGAGCCACAGAACAAGTGAAAGGTGAATAGTGAAAAGTGAAGAGTGAAGAGTGAAGAATTTGCTCCCGCCATTAAGTAATCATAAAGTTCAAAGTTCAAAGCTCAAAGTTCAATGAATTACATAAGTATAATCAAGAACGGTATTGTCAAGGAGAACCCTACGTTCGTCCTGATGCTGGGCATGTGTCCCACGCTGGCCACCACCACCTCTGCCATCAACGGCATGTCGATGGGGCTTGCCACGATGGCTGTGCTCATCTGTACCAATGTCGTGATCTCTTGTCTGAAGAGTATCACTCCCGATAAGGTGCGCATCCCCGTATTCATCGTGGTGATAGCCGCCTTCGTCACCATCCTCCAGCTTGTCATCAAGGCCTTCCAGCCTGATGTCGATGCTGAGTTGGGACTCTTCATTCCGCTGATTGTCGTCAACTGTGTCATCCTCGGTCGTGCAGAGGCCTTCGCAGCGAAGAACTCACCTGTTGCCGCCCTGTTCGATGGCATTGGTATCGGCCTTGGTTTCACGCTGGGTCTGACGCTCCTCGGTATCTGTCGCGAACTGTTAGGCTCTGGCTCCATCTTCGGCCTCACGCTCCTGCCCGAGACCTACAACATCCTGCTCTTCGTCCTGCCCCCAGGTGCCTTCATCACCCTCGGCTTCCTCATCGCGATCGTCAACGGCATTAGAAAGTGAGAAGGTGAGTAATCATAAAGCTCAAAGTTCAAAGCTCAAAGTTCAAAGTATATGGAATACGTTTTGATTTTCATCAGCGCCATTTTCGTGAACAACATCGTGTTGTCACAGTTCCTCGGCATTTGTCCGTTCCTTGGCGTATCCAAGAAGATTGATACCTCGTTAGGTATGTCGGCAGCCGTCGCCTTTGTGCTGACACTTGCCACCATCGTCACCTGGCTGGTACAGAAATATGTCCTCGACGCCTTCGGCCTGCAGTATCTGCAGACCATCGCCTTCATCCTCGTCATCGCCTCTTTGGTGCAGATGGTGGAGATCGTGCTCAAGAAGGTGTCGCCAGCCCTCTATCAGGCCCTCGGCATCTTCCTGCCCCTGATCACCACCAACTGCGCTGTGCTGGGCGTTGCCATCCTTGTGATTCAGAAAGACTTCAACCTGTTGGAGAGTGTTGTCTATGCCTTCTCCACGGCCATCGGCTTCGGACTGGCGCTGACCGTCTTTGCCGGAATGCGCGAGCAGTTAGAGTTGGTGAAGATTCCCAAGGGCATGCAGGGCATGGCCATCGTGATGCTCTCCGCCGGGCTTCTCTCTCTCGCCTTCATGGGCTTCTCTGGTGTCGACGGCGGCCTGAAGGTGCTCTTCGGTCTCGACTAAAGGGGGCTTTCCGATCAGAACGATGGGCGCGATAAAGATAGGATAATGTACGCGCTCGCGCGAGGAAAAACAATATGCCGGACACTTTAAAAAGATGCTCCGTGGCATCGGAAAACATGCTCCATTTCATCGGAAAACATGCTTCATTATACCCTCAAAAGATGCTCCATATCCGCACTGTGAAGCATCTTTTCCGATACCACGGTGTATCTTTTCCGATGCTATGGAGCATCTTTTTGGAGCCATTACGCCCTTGTGTCATATCTACACCCAAAACTTTTCACAAAGTTTTTGGGCTTTTTCTTGTTAGTTTCGATTATTTTTCATATCTTTGCCCCGACTAAGCCAGCCTGGTAATGGCTGGAAGGTATTATTAACGGAATAATAATAACCCTAAAACAAAACTGAGTATGGTAACATAACGACATAAATAGGACATAAAACAGAACGTCCACTTTTGATTCTTGTCATTCGATAATTGGGGAATTAAAGAAAACTGCAAGAACTGAAGTAGATCGTTCACGCCGTTCGGCGTGGGCATTTACTCGTTTAAGCAGTTTAGGTTATCCCCAATACCTCGAATGACGTAGACGAAGAAATTTGTCCACGTTTTCTTTTTATATCCATTTAAACGATAATAACAAAATACAATTTTAAGAGAAACTAGTATAATTATATGAAACTTTTACGTTTATCACTTTTCCTTTTTATTGTGGCAACTGCGCAACAGTTGAACTCCACGGTGTATTACGCATCACCTACTGGCACTGATACTGAGGGAACTTCAAAGTCCACACCGGGCAATCTTTTCGAGATGACTTGGAGGCTCAAAGCTGGCGACGAACTGATTCTGCTCGATGGTCAGTATGATTTGTCAGAGACTTGGTGGATTGATTTGAAAGGCACACCAACTGCCCACATCATCATCCGTGCTGATAAGGACGCAACGCCTATCCTCGATTTCCGTAACCAAGAAGATGGATTGGGCGTTGGACTGCAGGGCGAGTACACGCATCTGAAAGGCATTACCATCCGTTATGCAGCACATACTGGTATTTGGAATTTTGGGTCATATAATATCCTTGAATGTCTTGACGTCTATGGTAATTGCGAAACAGGTATCCAAAACGTTGATGGGGGCCATAACATGATTATTAACTGCGACTCACATGATAATTTCGACTATAAGCATCTACGGGATGATGGTTCACTCGACTATGGTGGCAATGCAGACGGTTTTGCAGACAAGTGGGGTAAGGAACCTTATTCCACTAACGTTTATATTGGTTGTCGATCTTGGAAGAACTCCGATGACGGATTTGATTTCTTTGAACGTATATCGGAGGGAAAGCCTACCGTACTTATTAACTGTATCGCCTACAATAACGGCCCCAAAACCTACGATATGACAAACCATCCTCGTGTGGCTCTTGATAAGGAGTGGTTCGACAACTGTGGCGAAACATTATCGGCCTATAAGAATTATGGTAACGGCAGTGGCTTCAAGCTTGGCGGTGAAGGTACAAAACACAATGTGGAGTTATATCGCTGTCAGGCAGTGGGGAATCGTGAAAATGGCTTTGACCAGAATGAAAATGCTGGCAAGATGAAAGTGATCAATTGCATGGCCTATCAGAACGGTTTCAATTATGTTTTTGTCCGTCAAAATCCATTTTTACTCGATATTCATAATTGCATCAGTCTTGAACCGACATGGGATCCTAACCTTCATTTTTCGATGGGAAACCCATATTATATAATCCAGTCGCATAACTCATGGAACGATGGCTTCTCGGTCTCTGCCTCAGATTTCGAGAGCGTTGATGTGAAGAACCTTATCATTGCCCCCCGCAATGCCGACGGTTCTCTTCCTGAAACGAAGTTGTTCCATCTGAAGGCATCGGCCTTGAACCTAATCGATGAGGGAACAATCTACCCTGCCTCAAATTTCGAGGGTAATGAAATTGCGAAATATGTCAATTACAATGGGGCGGCTCCTGACCTCGGTTGCTATGAATTTGAGGGTTCAGTCGATGTAAATACAAAGCCTGAGATGTCACTCTTAAAGGTGAATTATGAAGGGCTAAAAGATTTCCCCTATCTCGGACTCTTTTCTAATGAGGGTACGGATGCAACGCTTGAGATGGTAGCTGATGGTGTAGCCATTACCAACCCACGCCATCAAGACCAGATTGAGAATATACAGTCACTCATTACCGATGACTGTCTGGCACTTAAGAAAGATCACTCATACATTGTTCGTCTGACTATGAAAGTTCCTTCTGATGGCTCATATCAGATACTATTAGGAAGTTGGGACACATGCTTTCCAAAAGGAGTTCCTGTAACAGCCAGCGATGAATGGCAGGTGATAGATGTAGAGTTCCCAAATTTCGACGGCTCTGTAGAGGGAAACGGTCACGTTGTATTCCAGAATGGTTGGGTTGTTGGCACCACAATTCTCAAAAAGGTCGAGGTTCTTGAACTCATGAGGCCTACTATAAAAGCCATAGACATAACCATAAACTACGGCGATGATATACCAGAGTTGACATACAATGCCCAATGGATTGGTGGCGAATTGGTTGGGACGCCGAATATTTCGACAACTGCAATAAGATCATCACCCGCGGGGACGTATCCAATTAAAGTGGAGAAGGGTACGGTGGCTAACGAGAATGTCATTTTTGTGGATGGAACGCTGACCATTAACAAGGTTCCACTGACCATAGGAGTCAAGAGCGAAGCCATTGCTGAGGGTGACGATATTCCTAAGTTCACGCTCACTTATGACGGATTCAAGAATGGTGATACAGAGGCCAATGCTTTCACTAAGAAGCCCGTGGCTACGACAACGGCTACGAAGTCGTCGCCCGCAGGCTCTTATCCCATTACCGTGAGCGGCGGCGAGGCTCAGAATTATGCTTTAAGTTACACTGACGGCATACTGAAAATCTTCGGCACAGAGGGAGTAATGATAAATGCCGCCCAAGCTGTCATTGAGTATGAAAAGCCCTACTGTATTTTTACGATGTTCAATGGGAAAGAGGAAGGTACACAGCGTTACTACTTGACCGCCGATGGCTATCTGACTTCGAGGCCAGAAGAGGCTGGCATCTTCACTTTCCATAGGACCGAAGGCGACAACTTGTTCTGGTCACCAGGCTGGAAGCTCGACGCCAGCTTCACCAACCCGCAATTGTCTGAGGGCGCAACGGGCGACCTAGGGCCACAAGGACACATTCTTGTCGACTGGGGGAATCGCGACGACTGGGAAGGACAGGTGTGGTATCTTGATGAGAACGGACGCTATGCTGTTCGCGCCACCAACGCAGTAAGCGACGAATACGGTGCTGCCACCTTCTGGACTGTCCTCGACAACGACGATGACGGACAACCCGAAGCTGACTATAGCTGGACGCAAGCTTTTGTCTGGCAGTTGGAAAGCGACATTACCGCAGTGAAAGGTACTCTGAAGGATGGGGATGTGACGGCTCTTGTTGACACATCGAAGAATGCCTGGCACGCTGGCGGCGTCTGTGATACGTGGTTTGCTCCAGCTGTCACCACGAGCGACGGGCGAAGTGTGCAGATGGTGGAGACCTACGAGGGGACGGTCGCCAGGACGGGCGAAGTGATGTACCAGACCGTCAGCGGACTGGAGAATGGCGACTATGTCGTGGAGGTTTATGCCAACGCCCTGTACACCGACGGCCGCGGCTTTGACTCCAACCTAAAGGACGGCGCCACGGACATTGTCTACGTGTCGGCCAATGACCAACGCTGTTACGTGACGGCTCATGTGGGTACAATCGTCAGCGAAAATGGAGTCTATACGATCCAAACCCGTGTCAGTGATGGCACGTTGCGCATAAGCATGGTGGCTGAAAAGCCAGGCACGAACTGGTACACCATTCAGATTAAGAGTTTACGGCTGATTAACACCACCATCACCATCAGCTCGGCAGGTCAGGGCACGTATTGCTCAAATAAGAATCTTGACTTCACGAACGTCTCTGGCATTAAGGCATACGTGGCCAGCGGATTCAACCCTGACAATGGTAACATCCTGCTGATGCGCGTAAAGGAGGTTCCTGCAGGCACAGGCCTGCTTGTGAAGGGCTCTGCCGGCACCTATAAGATTCCTGTAAAGGAGACGCTTTTCTACTATCTGAATATGCTGAAGCCCGTATTTGCAGCAACAACAGTTGCAACTGAAGAGGACGGCTACACAAACTATGTGCTGGCCAATGGTCCTGACGGACTGATGTTCTACAAGTCGAGTGGTGCCAGACTCTCTGCCAACAGGGCCTATCTTCAGATTCCTACCAGTCTGTTGGGCAGCTACAACAATGCCCGTTCGCTCAGTTACTCGTTTGACGATGAGGAGGGTACGACTGGCATTAATGATATCAACGGCGATACAGACAGAGGTACTTTCTACAATCTGAACGGTCAGCGTATCAACTCGCCTCGCAAGGGTATCTATCTGAGGAACGGCAAGAAAATGATTTTCAAATAAGAATAAGCAATAAGAAATTAATGAAGTAGAAATAATAACTTAACAAAAACGATAATTATGAAGATAAAAACGAAGTTCAAACTGTCAGCACTGTTGATGCTGATTAGTATTGGTGCAAAAGCACAGAGTGGAACATCGCCCACTAACGCTACCGTCACCATCAGTTCGGCGGGACAGGGCACTTATTGCTCGAACCTGGATCTGGACTTCACGAACGTATCTGGCATCAAGGCATACGTGGCCAGCGGATTCAACCCTGGCAATGGTAACATTCTGCTGATGCGTGTAAAGGAGGTTCCTGCAGGTACAGGTCTGCTGGTGAAGGGCAGTGCCGGCACATACACCATTCCCGTAAAGGAGACACATTTCTACTATTTGAATATGCTGAAGCCCGTGTTTGCAGCAACGACCGTCGCTGCCGAAGAAGACGGCTACACGAACTATGTGCTGGCCAATGGTCCTGACGGACTGATGTTCTACAGGTCGAGTGGTGCCAGCCTTTCTGCCAACAGGGCCTATCTGCAGATTCCTACCAGTCTGTTGGGCAGCCACAGCAGCGCGCGTGTACTCAATTACTTCTTCGACGATGAGGATGGTACGACTGGCATTAATGAGGTCAACAATGATTTAGGCAGAGCCGTTTTCTACAATTTGAACGGCCAGCGCATCGACTCGCCTCGTAAGGGTATCTATCTGAGGAACGGCAAGAAAATGATTATCAAATAAGTATAAGCACTAAGTAATGATTATGAACAAGAAATTTTATGAGGCTCCTGAGATGGAGCAGATGGAACTGGAGATGCCAACGCTTTTGTCGGGTACCCCCCCTGGTGAAGACCCCGAGGAGGGCGGCACGTCTGACAATCCGTATTCAGGCGAAGGCTTGTGAACCAAACAGGTAACATGGACTCACCGGGGACGCAAGAACCGTTCCCGGTGAGTTTTGTAAATGCTTTTCGAAAAGTCGGCAGGCTGGCCGATTCTTCATCAAAAACAGCCTAAACAGGCACTTTAACTTTGGACGGAGGAAAGTCCGACTTTGCTCCGAGGAAACCTCCACTTTCCTACGGGGAAAGTCTCTGTTTGCTCCGAGGGGAATCAGAAGGCGATTTTGGAGCAGACGGAGCAATGCTGTGAATGTACGAACATTTCATAGATGCAGCAAAGCTTATAGAGAATGTTTTACCAGTGAACGCAGAATTTTCCAAACAGGTAACATGGGATTTTCTTAAGATGTTGAAATAGAAATGGTTAGGAGCCATGAACGGGCATAAACACCTAATAATCTCCTAACCAATCAGGTCACCTATCACCTAATATGCCATCTAACGTGGCAACAAAAATCCGTTTTAAGAGTCGCGTTAGGTTATAGGGGAGGTGATTATTACCTGTTTGTGACCTGTTATGTTAGGTGTTGAGGCTTTGAAAATCTTCCGAAAGCCTGATAAACATTGACTTTCCGCAAAAAGCATGTTAGGTGTTGGCGGATAGGACGAGAATACGTTTCGACGTGGCGAAGAATATAGCATCGGCCATCGATGAATATAGCAATGTAACAAAGAGAACCTGACACCATTATCTCAAATCGTTAAGTTTGAAGCAAGCAACGGAGTCTTATCCTCTGAATATGGCATCGCATAGAACGGAGTAGTCTCTGTAGATTGGACTCCAACTTCTGCGGGTGACAGCCTTAATGCAATCTTGTATGATGTGGCGGGCAACATATTGTCAATGGCAACCTTTGGTCCTGGTGATTCTTCGGCAGAACTAAATGCTTCTGAAATCATAGGCACCTGGGAATGCACATGTTATGCCGACAACGGGGCTGTTGCCAGTATGTTAACAATAGTCCTTGATTCAAATGGTTCGGCCACTATCAATGGAGAAGATAACTGGGAAGGAAGTTGGATAATAGGAGAAGAAGAGAATGTAAATATCAACTTTTTGAAAGGCGACAAGTTGGGATGGTCTGGAAGAAACTTCAATGGGGTGGCAGATAATCCTGTTAAGCCGTCAAAAATAGAAGGAACAGCAATATTTAGTAGAGTGGGACTGACAGGCAATGAAAACTACAGCAAATACAAATTTGTCATGACTAAGTAAAGGAATATATTAGAGAACAGAATGCCATTGCTTACGTTCCTGTAAAAAAGAGTTCTCACTCGCGCGGTAGTAGAGGAATGGAAAAAACAACCCACACCCGCCACACCCAGCACACCCAATTGGGTGTAAGAGGTGCGGCGGGTGTGGGTTAAAATGAGAGTATGACAACTATATGTTACATACCATAAAGTTTTTCGAGGAGGGCTGTTTTAGTAAAATAGGAGCCTTCCCATGAAAAAAGAAAGGCTCCTGACAAATGAAAAGAGCCTCCTGATAGGAGCGAGGAGGCTGCTTTCAGTCCTGCGGTTTCAAATTTTTTTCTTAATTTTGCATCGTGCAATTTCCATCACGGGATTTCCATCACGGGATTCCCGTCACGGGATTTCCGTGATAAAAAGAGAGTGACCGTGTGGTGACTCCGCGAGCTCCCATCACCTAACATACCATGTAACTTATGCTGTAAATTACGTTAAACTTGAACAAATTGACAGTTCTTTGCAAAAAAAAATGTAATTTTGCAAGCAAAATTTGTGATTAACGATATGAGACAGGCATTAAACCTTATAATATATATTACTGTGCTAATCCTAACATTGGGCTGCACGGGTATCGGGGGAAAGAAGCCCGAGAGAGAGGCTGTTGTCAGTGTAAGAACCATAAAGGTGTCGTCCAGTTCACATGTGATTGGCAAGAATTATATGGGTACCGTTGAGGAGGAAGACGGTGCCAATGTGTCGTTTGGTGTGATTGGCAACGTGGTGAGGGTCATGGTTGAGGAAGGCCAGTTCGTCAGAAAAGGTCAAGCCCTGGCAGAAGTTGACGGCCAGAATGTGAGAAGCGCCCATGAAATCAGTGCCGCTACCCTGAATCAGGCAGAAGATGCCTATCGCCGTCTGAAGGACCTCTATGACAAAGGAACGCTGCCTGAAATAAAGATGGTGGAGATGGAGACGGCTCTGGCCAAAGCCAAGGCAGCAGAAGCCATATCACGGAAAAGTGTGAGTGAAATCGTGCTGAGGGCACCCTTCGACGGGTATGTTGCTTCGATTCAGCCAGAGGCGACGGCTGAAATATCCGAATCGATGACAAATGAGCAATTGTTCCTGCAAATCAGTCAGGCTATCATCAGCCAGCAGTTGTATCTCCAACCGCTGTTCGACCGCGAGACCGCAGCGACTCATTTCGGCATCAGTAGTCGCCGAATCGGTACAGCCTTCACGCAAGGCAGCCCCTATAAGTCGTTGCCTGACTTCATACGCGAGTGCCGGCTGAAGCACGCCTGCCGACTGCTGCGCGACTCTACCATGAGCATTGCCGATATTGCCGCTGCCTCCGCTTTCTCGCGCACCACCACTTTCAACCATGACTTCAAGGTGAAGTACGAACTTAGCCCTAGCGAGTTCAGGGAGTTGCAAGATTAAGCGGATTGCTAATTTTTGCAGGCGGCTTGCTTATTTTTGCACACTATTGCGTGTACGTGTGAAAAGCGGTAACTTTGTACACAAAATTGCAAACACTAATTAGAATAATGAAACAAATGAAACAATGGATGATGGCCGCCATCCTGACACTATGCGGCGCAGAGAGTGGCTTCGCCCAAGACGTGAAGGGCGAAAGGCTACGGGTAGGCGAACATAGTTCGAAAATCGGCGCGCCAAGTCCGAGAATGGCTGGACGATGGACGTTTGTCGGACAGTTGACGAATCCGGGTGATACGCTCTGGGCGTTTGCAACGGACAACCTGAAGGAGCAGAACGTGTTGGTGCGCGACGGCGGCACGTTTCAGTTCACGACTGAACTGGAGGAGGCAAAGGAATACTATTTCCTCACGCCCTCGTTAATTCGCGGCGAAGGTGGAGGCGGATACAGTTTCCTCGTTACGGCTGTGCCGGGCGAGGTACTCCAAGCCGACGGCTTCTGCGATAAAGACAAGCCTGCTGAGGGCCTGACCTACAGTGGCACAAGTTTCTACCAGTATTACACCGAAGCCATCATCGCCGGCAAACAAGTGGCCGACAGCGGGGATGCACAGGCGGCTATCAACTTCGTCAAGGCACACCCCGACTGCGAAAGCAGCCTGACGCTCGTAGGGGCTGTTGGCTGCTATGCACCTGACCGTCTCGAAGAACTGCTTGCCCTGCTGTCGCCTGACATACGCAGCGGCAGGCTGTCGGCCTATATCGACAAGCAGATAGCCGATGCAAAGGCATACCGACAGCAAAAGGAGATGGAGGGCAAGACGCTCCCAATGGGCAGCATGGCTCCCGACTTCACGCTCAACGACCTGAACGGACAGCCCCTCACACTGTCGTCGCTGCGGGGCAAGATAGTGGTGCTCGACTTCTGGGGTTCGTGGTGCGGCTGGTGCATCAAGGGATTCCCCGAGATGAAGAAGTACTACGAGAAGTACAAGGACCGGATGGAGATTCTCGGCATGGACTGTAACGACACCGACGCGAAGTGGAAGAAGGCCGTGGCCGACAACCAACTGCCCTGGCTCCACGTGTTCGTGCCCCGCGGCTCAACGGTGCCCACCGACTATCTGATTCAGGCCTTCCCCACAAAGATTATCCTCGACACCGATGGCAAGGTGCTGATGACCATCGTCGGCGAAGCCCCCAAGTTCTACGAGGTACTCGACGAAATGTTCAAGTAGAAAATGATAAGTGAAATATGAAACAGACAAGACTATGGATGCTTGCCGCCATCCTGACACTATGCGGCACAATGAGTGCGCTGGCACAGATAGACCCGCAAGTAACGGAGATTATGCGGAAGTGCGAGAAAGTCATGTCAAATCCCGCCGGTCTGGAGATGACGATGACTATGGAAGCGCGTATGGTGGTAAAACTAACGGGTATGACTGCAACTGTGGCCATGAAAAACGAAAAGACGAAAGCCACCATGGTTATGAAAGTATTAGGCAGGGAAGTCAGGACTGAAGAGGGCTTCGACGGGACACAAGAATGGAGTTACCGGCATATCGACCTCAAAAAGAAAGGCAAGGAAGTCAAGGATACCCTCACCATCAAGAAGACAACCAAGAAGTCGGAAAGTGACTATGACATCGACTTCAGTGTGGATAAAGATTATAAGACCGCTACAGTAAAGGTCAGCGGGCGGTACTACGAGTTGACATTCACGAACCCCGTAAAAAAGGACGACCCCAAGAAGATGGTGGTAAAGATTGACAAGGACAAGTACTACTTCCGCGAGATGAAAGCCAAGCAGAGCGGCGTGTCGATGACCATGACAGTGACCAAAATCAAGTTTGGCGTGAGTGACGATATCTTCAAGTTCGATCCTAAGAACTATCCCAACGCAGTCATTATAAGAAAATAGACATAGAGTTATGAATGTGAAAATACATACCCCAAAGAGTCTGAAGATGGGTAGCGGCATGGCTACCCTGAAGCAATTCCTGCTGTCGCTGGTTGCCACCACCATCTCCATTGTGCTCACCTTCGGCACCGCTGCATGGCTCGACGACAAGAAGAAGGAAGAGGCCAGAGACGAGATGGTGATGATGATACTCTACGACCTGGCAGGCAGTATCGAGCAGGCCGAGCAGTGCGACTCGCAACTGCGGGAGGGCTTCGCGCAGCAACTGGCGGTGGCCGAGAATCCTATGCTGCTCGATGAGAATCCCTTTCTCTTCGTGAAGACGACACCCTACGTCAACTATACCGAGACGGTGGAGCGCATCTTCTCGACGAACATCGAGACCATCAACACCCTCGGCAACGTGCTCTTCGCCGAGAACGTGTCGGACATCTATCGGCTGCGGCGGCAATACAAGCAGGACATCAGCGACAAGTACATGGCTGAATTTAAGCAGGCTGAGGGCTTCAAGCAGTACGAGCAGGTGATGGCCGTCCCCTTTGCAAGCGAGTACATCTATCTGAGCGGCATACTAATAAGCGAGATGAAGGAGAAGCTAGCCCAGTGCCAGCAGATGATGGACGTGAGCGATGCCGACCTTGCAACCTATCGTCAGAAGCGCCAGGCCATGTCGCAGGCATCAGCCGCCGACAGCATCCAGAACGCCCTGCTTGAAGAGGCCGGCCAGAACCACCAGCGACTTAAGGAAGTAAAGGAGAAAGTTAAGAAACAGACAGATAACAAATAGCCCCATGAACCAAATGAAACTATGGATGACAGCCGTCATCCTCGCTATCTGCGGCACGGGCCTGCAGGCACAGACGAAACGCTCGGACGACTTCCGGGCACGGTATGAACTGAAGGAGGTGGTAGTGATGAGCCGCCACAATATCCGTTCGCCGCTGGCGTCGGGTGCCGATTATCAGCGGGTGACACCACACACATGGTTTGCATGGTCGTCACCGGGTAGCCAGTTGTCGCTGCGCGGCGGTGTCTTAGAGACAGAGATGGGGCAGTTCTTCCGCAAGTGGGTGGTCAGCGAGGGACTGCTGCCCGACAACTACCGCCCCACGGGTGACGAGGTGCTTTTCTACGCCAACTCGCGGCAGCGCACGTTTGCTACGGCAAAGTATTTCTCTGCCGGGTTCCTGCCCTTCGCCAACGTTGAGATAACACACAAGTACGATGAGGACAAGATGGACCCGGTGTTCACGCCGCAGTTCACGAAGATGAACGACACGTACCGCCAGCAGGTGGTCAGCGAGATGCAGGCGATGCACGGCGGGCCTCAGGCGTGGATGGCTGCCCAGCAGCCCACGCTGACACTGATGGAGGAGGTGCTCGACATGGCCAACTCACCTGCAGCCAAGAACGACACGACGCATTTCTGGTACGATGACGTGCAGTTCAAGATTGAGAAAGGCGTCGAGCCGAAGATGACGGGCGGCTATACGCTGGCCAACAGCGTGGCCGACGCGCTGGTACTGCAGTGCTACGAGTCGGAGAACTTCGCGCCCTTCGGCCATGCTCTGACCATGGAGCAATGGCGGGCTATCTGTGCAGTGAAGGAGGTCTATGACGGACTGCTCTTCACCACCCACGCCGCCGCCGTTAATTTGGCCTACCCATTAGTGAGCCGCATCCGCGAAGAACTGAACAACAGTGACCGCAAGTTCATGTTCCTCTGCGGCCACGACAGCAACCTGGCAAGCATCAGTGCCGCGCTCCGCTTCAATCTCCCAGAGATAGAGAACGCACTGGAGTTGCACACGCCCATTGGCTCGAAACTGGTGTTTGAGAAGTGGAATGACGGCACGGAGGACTATGTCGCCGTCAACCTGGTCTATCAGTCTGTTGAGCAGTTGCAGGGTCGTACGCTGCTATCCACAGACGTGCCGCCGATGGTGCTCCCCGTCACCGTCGAGGGTCTGACCGCTAACGCCGATGGTCTGTATCGCCTCAGTGACCTCGATGCACATATAGCCAATGCAATGGCCGAGTACGAAGCCATCGAGGACGTGCCGACGGCTGTCAGTGTTGTCCGTCAGTCCGCTTCACCATCTGCCGCCATCTACAACCTGCAAGGGCAGCGTCTCGACACCCTCCAGCGCGGCGTGAACATTGTCGGAGGGAAAAAGATAGTAGCCGAATAGAAAATAGCATACAATGAGACCATCTACGGCGACGGCGTGGTGAAAGTAGATTGGAGCAATAAGTTCAAAGAATGGCAGGAGTGAGGAGGCTGACTTTTGCCCTGCTGAATTGATATTTCGCATAATTATAGGCGATTTTGTTTTTTTTTGCGGTCAGCCAGCATGTTTCTCGGAAATAATGTGTAATTTTGGGCCTCGAAAATGCATTACCGCCCTGGAACCCATTGCCTAACCACATTTTATTGTCTTTCAATAAAGGGAATATTTCTTTGTATGTTATAGCATTCATGCTTCCAATAATCTGCAATTGATAGTTTCAGTATCAGCATCGACTATCAATCACGCCAAGACGCAGAAAGTGTGATGCACCTTTTGCGTTCAGCTTCGAGGCAGCCTCGGATGGAACCCCCGGCAGTCTTACAAGTATGCACCACACCTAAGTGTAAGTGCATTCGTATTAAGAAGACTGCGCAAGATGCCCATAATGGCCACCTCACCACGTATTATCTCATTGCGTTTTTATTTCCAAGAAGTTTCCGAGGCTTTTGGCTGAACGCGAAATAATAGCGAATGCTTTCTGTTAGTCCGGATTTCTCCCCGAACCGTGGGCAAAGATACACAATTATTTTGGAATTAGCGCCCTTTGGGGCAAAAAAAATTAAATATTGGCCCAAAAGTTTGGATGATAAGAGAAAGATAGTGTATGGCCGACTTCTTAGAAATGTGAAGTAATTTCAATAAGGCGATGGGGCTGGCCTATTATCATCAAAACAGCCCCAAAGAGGCACTTTGACTTTGGACGGAGGAAAGTCGGACTTTGCTCCGAGGAAACCTCCACTTTCCTCCAGGGAAAGTCCAGGTTTGCTACGAGGGGAATCAAAAGGCGATTTTGAAGCAGGTGGAGCAATGTTGTGAATGTACGAACATTTCATATATGCAGCAAAACCATCACCTAACATGCCATCTAACGTGTCAACAAAAATCCGTTATAAGAGCCATCGTTGCTATATTCATCGAAGGCCGATGCTATATTCATCGTTGATCAAAACGTATTCTGGTGTTGGCTTTATTTTTGGGCGGCGCGGGTAGAGAGTTTCTTGCCGTCCTTAGTCCAAGTATAAATCCATGGGCCGTTGCGGCTGGTGAAAGTATCGCCTGCAACTCCCAGAATTTCGCCGACGGAACTGACACCCCAAGTATGTAGCCGTTTGCCGTTCACATCGAAAGTGATGTAGAAGGCATTACCTTGCTTTATAATATAAAAGGTGGAACTGTAACCTTTCAGTTCGCCCTGGCTGGTGCTGAGGGTTTTGATGCGCTTGCCGTTCTGGTCATAGATATGGTACCAGGCCTTGGTGGTCTCGATGAAGCCGATGGCCTTGTCGTCGTTCTGTGCGCTGAGACCAGTGACGGCCAGTAGCAGTGCGAGGGTGAGGATGATTCTGTTCATGTCGCATTATGTTTTGCGGCAAAGGTACACAATTTTTCGTTTGCAAGCAAATAATTTTGGGAAAATGAGACTTTGTGACAGAATATAAGGCTAAATAAAAACATGGTACACCTGAGGCACTTGAAGCACCTAATTGTTTCTCTTTCTGTGGAGAGATAATTTTAGAGGCTTCGTACAATAATTTGGAACCTCTAAATTTTCACACGGAGCCTCTAATTCATGGGCAATTTAGGTGCATGAGGTGCCTCAGGTGTACCATGTTTTTTATAACTATATACTCGTGCTTATACCCCTTGTAGGGAGGTCTTTCGTAAAAAATGAAAGGAAAATTTGGAGGTTTGTTAAAAAGTTCGTATCTTTGCCCCCGATAAAACAACAAATTACTGCATTATGTATAAGAAAGTCATTTACAACACCAAAGAGGATGCTATAGCAGCATTCCAAAAAATGGTTCAGATAAAGCGCGAGTGGGTAGCCCAGGCGGAGAAAGAATTGGAAGAACTTGCCACTGTAATTTAGGCAAACAAATAGTGTAGTTTTAGGTGGTAAAAAACAAGCGAGACAAACAAACAAAATTTGCTTATCTCGCTGATTTTAAATTACTTAGAATAAAATCTAACGTTTAATACTCATCCTCGTTGAAGAGGAAGTCCTCTTTGGTGGGATAGTCGGGCCATATTTCCTCGATGCTCTCGTACACATCGCCCTCATCTTCTATCTCCTGCAGGTTCTCGAGCACCTCTAAAGGTGCACCTGAGCGTATTGCATAATCAATCAACTCATCCTTGGTTGCGGGCCAGGGAGCGTCTTCAAGCTTTGATGCTAATTCCAGTGTCCAGTACATAGTCTTTAAATCTTAATAGTTATAATTATTTGTCATTCAAAACCAGCTTTCGCTGAATTTGCCCGCAAAAGTACACATTATTTTCTTATTTGCAAACATTTTGCCAAACAATTTCACTTTTTCCTTCGTTAAAATTTATTATTTTAGCCAAAACGAAAAGATAGTCGCTTAATCTGTTCACGTACTGCTCCATTTCAGGCCCTATTTGCGCAACTTCAGCGAGGGCAGCGATGCGTCGTTCGGCACGTCGGCAGACCGTTCGGCAGATGTGTGCCTGACACGCTGCAGGCACGCCTCCGGGCAGGATGAACCCCTGTCGCTCGGGCAACTGCTGCATCAGTTCGTCGATGCGCCTTTCCAGCAGTTCGATCTCTCCGTCGGCCAAATGGGCAGAGGGGTAGAGCGGCGTCTGGCTCTGGTCGGTGGCCAGATGCGTACAGACATTGAAGAGGTTGTTCTGTATCCGGATGATGAGGTCGCGCTCCTCGCCCTCCTTCATCATCGCCACGAGCATTCCTAAGTGGGCGCTTAGTTCATCGACGGTGCCGTAGGCCTCTAAACGGATATCACTCTTCTTGATTCTGACACCTCCCACAAGGCTGGTCATTCCCTTGTCGCCTGTGCGGGTATATACCTTCGTAATCTTCATAATCTTTTGTCTGTTAGAAGTTTATAATATAGTTTTGTTTCTGTCGCTTTTTATCAAACAACACGATGCCGCAGTAGTAGAGGTCGAAAGAGACGCTGACGCACTCCGCTGTGGTCAGTTGCCGCCAGAAGGCTTTGTCGCGTCTGATGTCCTCAACGATGAGCACCGTGCCGTCTTCCACCTTATTAAATATATAGGGGAGCTGCTGTCTGTAGTCGCTGTCGAGCGTCAGGCGTATCAGTTCCGACGATGCTCCGAACGTGGCTTTACGGCATCCGGCCTGCAGGTATGCCTGATAGCCGTCGGTCTCGATGACGGCCGGTTGTCGCCAGTTGGCTATTCGGAAATAGAGCCGTCCCAGCTTCTGTGTCAGCCAGTCATCGTCATGTCCTAATGCATCATATTGATAGTATGGCCAGTGTTCATTGATGACATAGCGTACCAGCCAGTAGTCCGTAGGCGACTGGATGCCGAAGCCGCGACAGTGGAAGATACGACTCAGCCAGACGAGGAAATACTTTAGTCTCTGCACCCGATGATCAGGTTCTTAATTCCGGTTATGATACGCAAAGATACGAAATAATTGACAATTGATAATTGACAATTGACAATTTTTAACGGCGGCAGCAAATTTTTCACTTTTCACTCTTCACTTTTCACTTCTTTTTCGTATCTTTGCAACTGAAATGTGTGTCACGAGAATAAATCGACCGTTTGTAGGGTCTCAGTTCGCAACTTTGGAAGAGATGGTGGTAGGCCCACCGCATTCGGTGAACAAGCACTGATTGCAAACCACTTCATGCTGCTCTGATGGCAACTGATGGGTAGTGAGCGATGATTGAAAGCCCTTCTGTTGAGATTGACAAGGTATGAGACAAGGAGGTGAGCGAAAGCAAACCATTCGATGAGGCGTCGTTAGCAAAGTTAGCAGGTCACATCAGAACCAGGGGTCATTTCTGTTCCTGGGATAATGGCAGAAGAAACTTGTATTGCTGTCTGCTGGGTGTGTGGCGTATAGGTGTCACGAACTTGTTTCAGGCTCTTCTGAGGAACGTGAGAAGCAGGCGTGGAATGCTAAGGGAAAATACCAAACGCTGACACGTGGAGGTAGAAAGTACCGATGTCCATGTCTGTGGCAGACCGCTTCGTAGTAGTGATGAAGTCTCTGTAATGGGGATAGAGCGAAGGGGGCGGCGTGCTTAGTGGATTTCAGAGTCCAATTTGCGTAAGTAGAGAGGAGACTATGGATGAAGCAGCTATTTGAATTAATTAAATTATTAACAATAAAAACAAAGAGTAAGCACGAAGAGCCGTGTGATGGGAGACTGTCAAGCACGGTTCCGTGAGAGGGGAGGGTGAAAGTCCCTCCACCTACTCGATAGTAAATGATATGAAGCGTACGAGATTGTTTGTCTTTCTGCTGGTCCTGTTGCCGATGGCGGTCTGGGCCCAGGACGTTGACAGGAATGAAACAGAGCAGGTAGCGACGGAAAGGCCCGAGACTGAAAAGTCGGAGAAGAACCAGTTCTTCCTATGGAAGGGCATCCTGTGGGTGAAGACACTCATTGACTCGATGGCTGTCGCAACCGTCGATCGTAGCTATATCGAGCAGCCGAAACGTCCCTGGGCCGTGGAACTCAGGTCCTCCGCCAGTCAGGCAACGCTTAAGATGGAGTCGGATTTGTACTATTCCGATGATCTCAGTGGAAAGTTTGTGACACGTTCTGACAATGGATTCTCCACCTCTCTCGGTGCTTGGCTTGGTTATCGTGGCTACGGCTATGGTCTCTCCAAGGAACTGTCGAAGGGTGAGGGAACCACGCACTCCTTCGGGGCAATGGGCGGTAGTTTCGGCATCAACCTGAGGCTCAGTACCTATCGCAGCAGTCGGCCGGATGTGAGTACCTCCTTCACGGAAGAATCGGGCAGCATGGTTGAAAGTGAACGTGCTGACCTTGACGAGCCCATCAGGGTCAGGTCGTTGTTCATCGACGGCTACTATATGTTTAATGGCAAGCATTTCTCCTATGCTGCAGCCTACGACCAGTCGCTCATCCAGCGGCGCTCTGCCGGATCGCTTGTGGCCGGAGCCATGTATTACCATACGAGCGTGGCCTACAATGACGACTCTAACTGGCCCATAATCCTGTTGATGAATAATGTAGGAAAAATCAAGTTCACCCAGGCGAATGTCGGCTTAGGCTATGCCTATAACTGGGTGCCGGCCAAAGGGTGGCTCATCAGTGTGCAGGCGATGCCGATGGTGACGCTCTACAATAAGATGCATACCTATTTCTACGATGTTGTCGACGAGAACGGCACAAACATCTACGAAGCCATTATAGAGGGTGGTGATGAATTTATCGAAAATATCGAGAACGTGAATTGGAAGGTGGTGGACTGGGAAAGCACGACGAAGACCAACCGTTTGAGCTGGAACGTCGATGCCCGTCTGTCGCTGGTCTATAACTGGAGCCGGTTCTATCTGAGGTTATATGGCCACTACAACCGTTTCGTCTATAAGAACGATGACGGTAATGGGCGTTTGACAGACTGGACTGGGTATGCTTCGTTGGGATTCAGGTTCTAATGAGAAGTGAAAAGTGAAGAGTGAAAAGTGAATAGTGAAGAGTTGAGGGACAAACGGATTGCCGTGCTGCTCTCGGGCGGTGTCGACAGCAGTGTCGTGCTGTACGAGTTCGCACGCCTCGGCCTGCATCCCGATTGTTTCTATATTAAGATAGGGCCTGAGGAGGAAGAGGAATGGGACTGCTCCTCAGAGGAAGACCTCGAGATGGCGACGGCTGTGGCCCATAAGTATGGCTGTCGGCTGGAGGTCATCGACTGCCACAAGGAATACTGGGATAAGGTGACGAAGTACACGATGGACAAGGTGCGCGCCGGACTGACGCCGAATCCTGATGTGATGTGCAACCGTCTGATCAAGTTCGGTGCCTTCGACGAGAAACGGGGGCATGACTACGACCTCATCGCCACCGGCCACTACGCACAAACGGAGACCGACCCTGAGGGCCTTAAGTGGCTCTGCACCAGTCCTGACCCAGTGAAGGACCAGACCGACTTTCTGGCGCAGATCTACGACTGGCAACTGAAGAAGGCGCTCTTCCCCATTGGTCATTACATGAAGGACGAGGTGCGTGAGATAGCCGAGCGTGAACATCTGGTGAATGCCCGCCGAAAGGACTCACAGGGCATCTGTTTCTTAGGCAAGATCAACTACAACGACTATATCCGCCGTTACTTAGGTGAACAGCCTGGCGATGTCATCGAGTGGGAGACTGGCAAGCGCATCGGCGAGCACAAGGGACTCTGGTTCCATACCATCGGACAACGTAAGGGTATGGGATTCAGCGGTGGTCCCTGGTTTGTGGTCAGGAAGGATGTCGGTCGGAATATCCTCTACGTCTCTCATGGCTACGACCCCGAGACGGCCTACAAGCAGGACTTTGCAGTCCGCGACTTCCATTATCTCACCAAGTGTCAGACACTTCATGAGGTCACCTTCAAGATTCGCCACACGCCGGAGTATCATCCAGCCACGCTGGAGTGGACGGGCGATGGCGAATTCATCGTCCATTCAAAGGAGAAGATACACGGTGTGGCCCCAGGACAGTTCTGCGTCATCTACGACGAGCACCACCACCGCTGCTTCGGATCAGGTGAAATTGCCGAAATAGTCGAGACAGACTTTCCGCCATTCCTTGGCGTTCTCTAACTGGTGCTCCATCCGCTCGTCAACTTCCTTCCAGCGCTGTTCGTCGATGAAGGGCTTGGCCTCCTGCCAGATGCGACGGAAATCCTCTACTTCCCTCACGCCGCGGTCGTAGCGCAGTTGTATTTCCTCCCAGAGCGTGTTACCGCTCTTCAGACGGTAGGTCCAGGGCACGTGGTGGAACCAGAGCAGGAAACGCTCTGGACAGGTGTTGATGTCGTCGTAGAGCGAGCAGTAGGGCTCACGATACTGTGAGGTGGCGTCCGAACCAGTATGCGTGCGGTTGAAGCCGATGCCTATGGAGTCTGCCTGATGGTAATAGACAGGGCACCACTCGATGGGGTAATGGGGCTTGAAACCGTCGGGCTCAGGGCCGTAGTGATGGTCGAACTTGAAGATATGGTGCAGGCCCAGGGGCATCATGTAATCGACACAGGCCTCCCGGCTTCTCAGCATCATGCTGAGCAACTGAGAATTGAGAACTGAGTAATCATAACTGTCCACTGTCCGTTGTCCACTATCGAATGTCTGTTTCAGCCACTCTTCGGCGATGGCCTCAGAAGTCAGGTTCGGATTCCAGGCGAGGCGCCCGAAGGCGTACCAGTTGGCCTGTGAGAAGTGGTGGCCACACCAGTTCGTGTCAAGGCCGATATTGGAAACACCTGCGATGCCTATGAGACAGTCAGGCTGGACGTATCCGAAGAACTCCCGCCACATAGGTGCCAGATAGACGAGGTGGCGCGACTGTCCGAGATATTCCTGCGTGATCTGCAGCTCTGCCATCTGCTTCGTCTGGCGGATATTGTCGAAGATAGGGGCGTAGGGCTCTCGTGGCTGGAAGTCCAACGGGCCGTTCTTCGACTGCAGGATGACGTTGTCGCGGAACTTCCCGTCGAGGTCCTTGAATTCCGATACAGCCTGCTTCACACGGTCCTCACCCTTATGGGCTGCGCCATACACGAAGCTGCGCCACATGATGATGCCGCCGAAAGGCTTCACGGCATCAGCCAGTGTATTGGCACCGTCGGCATGGGTACGCTTGTAGTCGAAGGGGCCGGGCTGTCCCTCGCTGTTGGCCTTCACCAAGAAACCGCCGAAGTCGGGTATCAGCGCATAGATCTCCTTCGCCTTGGCTTTCCACCAGTTCTTCACCTGGGCATTCAGGGGGTCGGCGGTCTTCAGGGGCTTCCCACCGTTGAATCCCTTGGCGGGAATGGTCATCGGCGAGGCGAAGTTTACGGAGAGGTACACCCTGATGCCGTAGGGCCTGAGGATGTCGGCGATTTCCTTCACTTTATTAATATATACGGCGGAGAGCATTCTCGGCGACGCATTCACATTGTTGAGTACCGTGCCGTTGATACCTATTGAGGCGTTGGCACGGGCATATTCCTTGATGAGTTCGCGATTGATGGGCTTGGGCTTCCACTGGTCAGGGTTACGTCTGGTCTGCGGATCTTCCAAGGCCCAGAAGATGCTCTTTCCGGCATAGCCGCGCTCGATCGATGCATCCAGGTTGTCCCAGTGGTTCAGGATGCGCAGGGGGAAGTAGGGGGCCGAGAAACCCTGTTCGCCACGCAGCAGGGCGTAGGCACCATAGAGCAGTCCCTGCTGGGTCTTGGCCTTGATGGTGCTGCCGCTAATCTGATAGGCATCGGCGTTGCTGATGGTGGGGTCGATGACGAGTGTCGCCTTCTCTCCGGCATAGTAGTTACGCAGTTCCTCGGCGGCCAGGCACTCGGGGCCTGTCACCTGGGCTTTCTGCACCTTGTCATAACGGAGCCACAGCTGGTGGCCGTCTTCAGCCCTTGCCATAATGGCAAATGCCAGCGTCAAAATGATGAATGCTGTTTTCTTCATAACGTCGTTTTTAGTAATTTATCGGCAAAGGTACGAAATTTAATTGAACATTGAGCATTGAACATTGATTTTTTTGCTGCCGCCGTTAAAAATTGTCAACTATCAATTGTCAATTATCAATTATTCCGTATCTTTGCAAACAAAACTATAAATTATAACAAATATGAAAGAGATAAGACGACTACTGACTGTATTGTTCCTGTTGTTTCCTGTGCTGATGCGTGGTGGCGACTTCACCGTTGGCGACAAGACATTCCTTCTCAACGGCGAGCCCTTCATCGTGAAGGCGGCCGAAGTACATTACCCCCGTATTCCACAGCCCTACTGGGAACATCGCATCAAGATGTGCAAGGCCTTGGGTATGAACACGGTATGCATCTACGTGTTCTGGAACATCCACGAGCAGCGTGAGGGCCAGTTCGACTTCACGGGCAACAACGACGTGGCTGCTTTCTGCCGTCTGGCGCAGAAGAACGGCATGTACGTCATCGTGCGCCCTGGTCCCTACGTCTGTGCCGAGTGGGAGATGGGCGGTCTGCCCTGGTGGCTCTTGAAGAAGAAGGACATCAAACTGCGTGAGCGCGATCCTTACTTTATGGAGCGTGTGAAGATCTTCGAGCAGAAGGTGGGTGAGCAACTGGCTCCGCTGACCATCCAGAACGGCGGTCCTATCATTATGATTCAGGTGGAGAACGAATATGGCTCGTATGGCGAGGATAAGCCCTACGTCAGTGAGATTCGCGACTGCCTGCGTGGCATCTACGGAAAGGAACTGTCGCTCTTCCAGTGCGACTGGTCCAGCAACTTTGAGAAGAACGGTCTCGACGACCTCACCTGGACGATGAACTTCGGCACAGGTGCCAACATCGACCAGCAGTTCCGTCGCCTTGGTGAACTGCGACCCAATGCGCCCAAGATGTGCTCGGAGTTCTGGAGCGGCTGGTTCGACAAGTGGGGTGCCCAGCACGAGACGCGCCCTGCCAAGGACATGGTGGATGGTATGGACGAGATGCTGTCGAAGGGCATCTCCTTCTCGCTCTATATGACCCACGGCGGTACGTCGTTCGGCCACTGGGCAGGTGCCAACAGCCCTGGCTTCGCCCCTGATGTGACGTCCTACGACTACGACGCCCCCATCAACGAGTATGGCCTCGCCACGCCGAAGTTCTGGGAACTGCGCACGATGATGCAGAAATACGATGAAAGAGGTTTCCCCCTTTCGGGAGGACGGAAGGGGGGCTTGCCCGCCGTGCCCAAGGCTCCGATGCCTATCATCACCGTGCCGAAGTTAGAGTTTACGGAGTTCGCACCCATGTTGTCGGTCATGACCAAGCCAGTCGATGGTACCTTGAAGACTTTTGAAGAGATGGATATGGGTTGGGGCATCATGATGTACTCCACGCGGTTGCCTGAGATCACTTCGCAGAGCGTGCTCACAGGAGAGTTCCACGACTTTGCACAGGTGTTTATCGATAGGAAGTATATTGGTAAGATCGACCGTGTGAAAAACGAGAAATCACTCACCATCCCTGCTGTCAAGAAGGGAGCCGAACTGATCATCATCGTCGAAGGTATGGGGCGCATCAACTTCGGCCGTGCCATCAAGGACTTCAAGGGTATTGTCGGTAACGTCACGCTGAGCACAGAGACTGACGATGCAGAAGTCGTGCTGACACCGAAGAACTGGATGAACGTCGCCATTCCCGACGACTATGAGACAGCCAAGAAAGCCCTCGATATGGTGAAGGGTGTTAACAATCGGGTGGCCTCAGGCGAGGTGAAAGGGAGTGTGCCTGCGCTTGCCCTTACACAGGGTTATGAAGGGTCAAAGAAAATGGCCGACATCATGAAGCCCGGCTACCATCGCGGCTATTTCAACCTGAAGAAGGTGGGCGACACTTTCCTGAACTTCGAGACGTGGGGTAAGGGACAGGTGTATGTCAACGGCCACGCCATGGGCCGCATCTGGAGCATCGGCCCGCAGCAGACGCTTTATATCCCTGGTTGTTGGTTGAAGAAAGGCAAGAACGAGATCATCGTGCTCGATGTCGTAGGTCCGAAGGAGGCCGCCGTTTGGGGACAGGCAGAGCCTGAACTGAACAAACTGCAGTTGGAGAAGTCGAACAAGCACAACAATATTGGCGACAAGCCAGACCTCAACAGCGCCACGCCCGTAGCCACAGGTGCCTTCAAGGCTGGCAACGGCTGGCAGACCATTTCGTTCAAGGCTCCAGCCAAGGGCCGCTATCTCGCCATCGAATGCCTCAGCACCCAGAAAGACAACGACCGTGTGGCCATTGCCGAACTCTATGTGCAGGGCACTGACGGCAAGCGTCTGAGCCGTGAGCCGTGGACTACGAAGTACGCCAACTCGGAAGAGGAGAACGGCAACCACACGGGCGACAAGGTCTTCGACCTGCAGGAGAGTACCTACTGGCAGACGGAGAAGTCGGCTGTGGCTCCCCATCTGTTAGTCATTGACCTCGGCAGCGTACAGACCGTGAAAGCCCTCGAATACCTGCCTCGTGCCGAGCAAGGCGCCCCAGGCAGCGTTCGCGACTTCAAGATCTACGTCTGGTAATCGTTTAGCCCTGGCCAATTGGTCAGGGCTAAACATAGGAGAGAGACTATTGCTCCAGTTTGAGCGGCGACAGGTCGCCGTACTCAGACTTCGCATCAAAGCAGGGGCAGGCTTTTTTCACCCAGGGGAGGTCACGATGACCGAGGATGACGGCATCAGGATAATCCACTTTCAGTGAGCGGAGCAATGTTGAGGAGTAATTATAACTCTGATATAATGTTTGAGCGCAATTCCCGTTTGGGAGTTGCGCTCACTTTGTTCGCCCGACATGGGCATAATCTAACGGGTGCAAGTCCCGAGCGCGGCCTGATAGCGGCAAGCGCACAGCCAATGACAAGGTGCCAATGGTGACATTGGGTCTGAAGGAAGTCGGCGGCAAATCACTGGCCTGACGTACAGGAACTTGATACCAAGGCGTTTGCCCGTGGGTGATGCTGCAAAGGAAGTCAAAGCCCGATAGCTATACGGAACGGGTGGCGTAAATCAAGTAGGTATAAGTGTGAAAGATTACGCTCTTAATCGGGGAGGTCTCACGGACTCGGCTGCGACCGAATACAACTCAAAGCCGTGGAGTAACGCTAACCGTGAGAAGTCAGCCGAGGTCATAGTACCTGCCAATGATAGCAGCAGGGAAGGACTGAACCCAACCGAAGTGTACATCTACCAAACGACTATCGTATGAAAGAATGCAGAAAATGCCAACGCAGAGTGGCAGCTGCCCGCAGCAGAGTAGGCCGGAAGCCAAGGGAGCTGTGGGAGTGCAGACTTTCATGCGCGTGGCTGACGGATGTCTCACAACGGAACAACCTAACCGATACCCTCTGTTGGAACAGATTCTGTCTCCAGCCAACCTTAACGCCGCCTATAAGCAGGTGATGCGCAACAAAGGAGCAGCGGGCATAGACAGGATGGACTGCGACCGATTGCTCGGCTATCTTTTGGAGCATAAGGACGCACTGACAGAGAGCATCCGCCAGAGGACTTACCGTCCTAACCCCGTCCGCAGGGTAGAGATACCCAAGGACAACGGGAAAAAGCGTCTGCTTGGCATCCCCACGGTAGTGGACAGGATGATACAACAGGCCATCGCCCAAGTGTTAACCCCCATCTATGAAGGCCAGTTCAGGGACGGAAGCTTTGGTTTTCGCCCGAACCGAGGAGCAAAACAGGCTTTGGTACGTGTCACGGAGATAGTAGGGGATGGCTACCGCTATGCGGTTGGCATCGACCAGGAAAGTTTCTTTGACACGGTAAACCATGCCAAGCTGATAGAGATTCTGCAACGTACGATAAAGGACGATGCCGTTATCTCTCTCATCCACCGCTACCTCAACGCAGGCGTGATGATTGGCACGAAGGTAGAGCCGACCCGTGAGGGCACGCCGCAGGGTGGCCCGCTGAGTCCTCTGCTAGCCAATGTGCTTCTGAACGAACTTGACATGGAACTGGAGCGCCGAGGCCATCCCTTTGTGCGTTATGCCGATGACGGCCTCATTTTCTGTAAGAGCCGCCGCGCAGCAGAACGTGTGAGGGACAGCATCACCGTGTTTATAGAGGATAGGTTGAAGTTAAAGGTCAACCGTGAGAAGACCGAGTGCGCCTACATAGGCAGATTGAAGTTCCTTGGCTACGGCTTCTATGTGTGCAATGGCAAATGCCGCCTGCGCCTGCATGAGAAGAGCGAGGCCAAACTGCGTCGCAAGCTCAAGCAGATTACTTCACGGAGTAACGGTATGGGTTATGAGCAGCGTAAGACAGCCCTACAGAACTACCTCCAAGGCTGGACGGAATATTTTAATCTTGCCGACATGGGCAGCAAGGTCGCATAGACCAATGGCTTCGTCGCCGTCTGCGCATGTGCATCTGGAAATCGTGGAAGAAACCACGAACGAGGGTTAGTAACCTCATTCAATGCGGCATAGCCAAAAGTCAGGCTTACCAATGGGGAAATACGGGCAAAGGTTATTGGCGCATAGCCGACAGTTGGATACTTGCCCGCGCAATTGGTGACGAGTCACTCCGCAGGGCTGGCTATAGCTGGATAGGTTGTTATTACAGCGCATCCGCGCTGCCGAAAGGTTGAGGAACCGCCGTATGCGGAACCGCTTGTACGGTGGTGTGAGAGGACAAGTGAACACGAAAAGAGGTGAACACCTCTGATTAGTGTTCACCTCCTACTCGATTTAGTTATTCTTTGATGATTAGCGACGGCGGACATTCATACATAACTCTGGCATGGTTGGTGCGGATGAGTTGGCTTTCGAGACGCTGGCCGGTTTCCCGATCGATGATGTCACGATAGACCTCACCGTTGCGATAGACCACCCCGTCCTCGCGTGAGAAATATTCGTTCTCGGCATGAATATGGAAGGTATGGGGCTGATGCTCAACGGCACGTAGCTCGCCACACAGGTATTCATCATCCACCCAAAGCCGGAGCTGATAGGTGTTGGCAGTGTCGTTCTTGACGCGATAATCGATGTAGTTGTACGAAATGCTGGTGCCCGTTCCGAAAGGAATCTGACGGCCGAAGTCGGGAAACAGATCCAGTCCGTCGTGGTGATGATGCTCCGTGATGGTCAGCTCGCTGTGCAATACAAGCCAGTGGATGAGGTTCGACAGCTGGCACATTCCTCCCCCGATGCCTTGTGATGGCTGCCCTTTGGCGATGGTCAGTCCCTCTTTGTATCCTTTTCGCTTGGTGGTTCGCCCGATGAGTTTCCATACTGAGAATGTCTCGCCGGGATGAATCAGCAGCCCGTCGATGTGTTTCACCGCCAAGGCCAGATTTGTCGCTTTGTTCTCCTGCAACTGCATGTTGACATTACCCAGTCGGCGTCGAATGAGCGAGTTGTGGCGATAGACGAGCACGGGCAAGGATGTCTCAGTCCGCTCCAAGGCGAAATGAGTCTTATGGCGCATGTCCTGAAGATGGCGCTTCAGGATTTCCTTCTCCATCGACAGACGATAGGTGAAAGGCGAAATCTCGCAAAATAGTTTCCGTTCCATAAATCTTAAATATTTGCAAAATTAGCAAGAAATGCCGAATTATTACTATCTTTGCAGAGATTTTTGAGAATTATTAGTAAATGAAGCAGTAACGAAATAATAGTTTGGAAATATGAAGGTCCTTTTAATTAACGGAAGTCCCCGTGACAATGGTAACACGTTCACGGCGCTGAGCGAGGTGGCCAAGACCTTGAACAGCGAGGGTATTGAGACTGAGACTATCAGCATCGGCAAGCAGGCTGTACAGGGTTGCATCGCCTGTGGCATGTGTGGAAGGAATGGTGCAAGGTGTACCTTCCATGATGACTTATATTATAAGGTGTGGAGGGCCGTGAAGGATGGCATCGACGGTCTGGTCGTTGGTTCGCCCGTCTATTACGGAGGCCCGAATGGTTCGCTTTGTGCCTTGCTCGACCGTATGTTCTATTCTCTGAGTACTGAGTTGCGCTTCAAACCTGCTGCCAGCGTGGTAGTATGTCGTAGAGGTGGAGCTTCTGCCGCCTTCGACCGTCTGAACAAGTATTTCACGATGTCAAACATGCCCCTCGTTAGTTCGCAGTATTGGAATATGGCATACGGTCAGACGCCAGGACAGGCAGCACAGGATGAGGAGGGAATGCAGACGATGCGAACACTTGCCCGCAACATGGCCTGGATGATCCGCAAACTGAATGTCAGCGAGGATGGACATCCTGCGTTAGAGAGTCCTTTGAGAACTAACTTTATCAGATAACCCGGCCTTGCATTCTGGCAAGACGGAAGGTTCTAAGCTTAGTATTGCCGTAAAGCAGCAATGAGCTCACCATTTTCTGATTTCGTGCCGATGGTGATGCGGAGGCAGTTCTGACAGAGCTGTACACGATGGCGGTTGCGGACGATGACGCCCCTGTCGACCAAATAGTTGTAGATCTTCGTAGCGTCTGTCATGCGAGCCAAGAAGAAGTTGGCGTTCGTGGGATAGACCTGTTCACAGATGGGCAACAACTTGAACGCGTCCATCATCCGAGACCGCTCCTCCAAGAGAATCTTCACCCACTTGTCAACCTCGAAGGGATCCTTCAGGGCCTCCAAAGCCTGCTGCTGCGTGAGCTGGTTGACGTTATAGGGGTATTTCACCTTGTTGAAGATGCTGATAATCTCTTCGGAGGCAAATGCCATTCCGAGGCGAATGGCTGCACAGCCCCATGCCTTCGACATCGTGTTGAGTACGATGAGGTTGGGATATTTGGCAATCTCCGAACGGAAAGGCTTTTGGGCAGAGAAGTCACTATAGGCCTCGTCAACGATAACGATGCCCTCGAAACCTTCAATCACCTTCTGGATTTCCTCGCGGATGAGATTGTTGCCCGTAGGGTTGTTCGGTGAACAGAGCCAGATGATCTTCGTATGGGCATCGGTAGCCGCCAGCAGTTTGTTGGCTGTGATTTGGTATTGTTCGTCCAGCAACACTGGACGGTACTCGACGTCGTTGATGTCGGCGCAGACCTTATACATGCCGTAGGTGGGCTCAATGGCCACCACATTATCTACCTTCGGCTCGCAGAAGCAACGGTAGGGCAGGTCGATGGCCTCGTCGCTGCCATTGCCGAGGAAGATGTTTTCCGTCGGCACGCCCTTTACATTCGACAGAGCGGCCTTCAGTTCCAGCTGCAACGGGTCGGGGTAGCGGTTGAAAGGCTGGTTATAGGGGTTTTCGTTGGCATCGAGGAACACGTGTGCCTCACGGCCGGCATACTCATTCCTTGCAGAACTATATGGTGCCAATGACCAAATGTTCGGTCGTGTCAATTCTTGCAGACTCTTCATCAATTATCAATTGTCAATTATCAATTATCAATTGCTCTCAGGCGCACGGTCATGGCGTTCTTGTGGGCATCAAGCTGTTCGGCCTCTGCCATCAGTTCCACGGCACGGCCTATACTCCGGATGCCTTCCTTTGTGAGATGCTGGAAGGTAATCTTGCGGCAGTAGCTGTCGAGGTTGACACCGCTATAGGCAGTGGCATAGCCGTGTGTAGGCAGGGTGTGGTTGGTACCGCTGGCATAGTCGCCGGCACTCTCACAGGCATATTTCCCGAGGAACACGCTGCCAGCATTGATCACCTTCTCGGCCACTTTCTCGTAGTCCTCTGTCTGGATGATCAGATGCTCTGGGGCGTAGGCATTCGACAGGTCGATGGCCTCGCTGAGGGTATTGACCAGCACTAGCTGGGAGTTCTCGAGTGTCTTCTGGGCAATTTCCTTGCGCGGGAGCTCTTCTAACTGCTGGCCTACCTGCTTCTGTACATCGTCGATCAGCTTGTTGGAGGTCGTGATGAGGAACACCTGTGAGTCGATGCCGTGTTCAGCCTGTGACAGCAAGTCGGCTGCCACGAATTCTGCGTTGGCGGTGTCATCGGCAATGACGCAGACCTCCGAGGGACCAGCGGGCATATCAATGGCCACATCATGAAGGCTTACCTGCTGCTTGGCAGCCATCACATACTGGTTGCCGGGGCCGAAGATCTTATAGACCTTGGGAACGCTCTCCGTGCCGTAAGCCATCGCACCGATAGCCTGTACACCACCGGCCTTGAATATCTTGCTGACACCGGCAGTCCTGGCAGCCATCAGAATGGCTGGGTTCACCTTTCCCTCACGGTTCGGCGGGGTGCAGAGCACAATATCCTTACAGCCAGCAATCTTAGCAGGTGTGGCAAGCATCAGAACGGTTGAGAAGAGTGGGGCTGTGCCGCCAGGGATATAGAGACCGACCTTCTCGATGGCTACGCTCTTTTGCCAGCAAGTGACGCCAGGCTGCGTCTCAACCTTCTTCGAATGGAAACGCTGTGACTCATGGAAGGCCTTGATGTTGGCATGGGCCAGTCGGATGGCCTCTTTCAACTCTTCGCTGACAAGTGCCTCAGCCTCGTCAATCTCAGCCTTCGTCACTTCGAGTGAGGGCAGGTCAACGTGGTCAAACTTCAGTTCATAACCCTTGACGGCTTCATCGCCTCTCTGCCTGACATCAGCCAGCACTGAGGCAACCGTCTGGTACAGTTGTGAGACATCCAGGTGCGGACGCTCTACAATCTTTGACCATTCACTTCTTTCGGGATATCTAATAATGTTCATAGGATCATCTTTTCAATAGGGGTGACAAGGATTCCCTGGGCACCCATTTCCTTCAGTTTGCCGATAATCTCCCAGAACTGTTTCTGGTCGAGCACCGTGTGTACGGAGCACCACTCATCGTCAGCCAGGGGAATGATCGTCGGACTCTTAAGACCAGGCAGCACATCAATGATCTCCTGCAAGCGGGCCTTCGGGGCATTCATACGGACGTATTTCTTGTCCTCGGCATCTTTCACGGCCTTGAAACGGAAAAGCATCTGTTCGAGTATCTCGCGCTTCTCCTGCGAGAGCTGCTTGTTACCGATGAGCAGGGCTTCGCTCTGCATCACAATCTCCACCTCGCGCAGATTGTTGCTGACGAGGGTGGAACCGCTGCTGACGATATCGAAGATGGCGTCTGCCAATCCGATACCCGGGCTGATCTCAACGCTGCCGGTGATGACATGGATCTCGGCCTTGATGCCGTTCTTGTCGAGGAACTGGCGGAGGATGTTGGGATAGCTTGTGGCGATCTTCTTGCCATCAAACCACTGTACGCCCTTGTAATCGATCTCCTTGGGAATGGCCAACGATAGGCGGCATTTCGAGAAACCGAGACGGGAGACGATATCGGCATCTTCGCCACGCTCTACGAACTCGTTCTCACCGACGACGCCGATGTCGGCAACACCCGAAGCCACTGATTGTGGGATATCATCGTCACGCAGGTAAAGCACTTCCAGCGGGAAATTTGATGACTGTACCAACAGTGTTCGCTTGCTGGCACCAACCTTGATGTCTGCCTCGGAGAGCAGGTTCATCGTATCTTCAAAAAGTCGTCCTTTTGACTGAACTGCAATTCTTAACATACTAACGTTAAAGTCTAATTAACTCTTAAATCGGCTGCAAAGGTACAAAAAAGAAGTGAAAAGTGAAAAGTGAAAAGTGAAAAATTTGCTCCCACACAGAAAAAAGTTCAAAGTTCAAAGTTCAAAGTTCAAAGTTTTTAGTATCTTTGCACCGTTTTTAAGAATGCGACACAAATCTGGTGCGGTTTTTGAGGCTTTATCCGGTCATCTTGGCGGCCTTGCTGCTGGCCTCCTGTTTTCACAAGAAACAGGAACGCGTGGTAACGCCCTGGGGTGAAGTGCTCGACTCCGTGAAGGTGTCCGAAGGCTTCGATCTCCACGAGATACAGCAATACGGCGAACTCATCATGGCTACGGTCACGGGTCCGCAGACCTACTACGACTATCACGGCAAATCATTGGGTACTCAGTATCTGTTAGTGCAGCGGCTGGCCGACACGTTAGGTGTCGGGCTTCGGGTGGAAGTGTGCCACGACTCGCTGGATCTCTCTGAGAAACTGTCGGAAGGTGTGGTTGATATCGTTGCCTGGCCGACACCAGGACACCTCGATGTCAGTGCCGAGAAGCCCTTGCTGGCTGAGGAATTGAAGGGCTGGTACCGTCAGGAACTGGTGGCCGAGGTTCAGAAGGAGGAAACGATGCTGCTGACCACCCGTCGAGTGAAGCGCCGCGTGTTCTCACCGATGCTCGACAAGAAGGGCGGCATTATCTCTCACTACGACCATCTCTTCCAGCAATATTCACAGCCCATCCGTTGGGACTGGCGCCTGATGGCCGCACAATGTTATCAGGAGTCGACGTTCGACCCGAAGGCCGTGTCGTTTGCCGGTGCCCGAGGTCTGATGCAGATCATGCCTGGCACGGCCGACGTGTTAGGGTTGCCGCGCGACAAGATGTATGACCCCGAGCAGAATATCGCCGCCGCCGCCAAATACTTGGGACAGTTGGAGGGCAAGTTCTCGGATATCCCCAGCCGTGTGGAGCGTACCAATTTTGTGCTGGCCTCCTATAATGGCGGCATCCACCATATCCGTGATGCGATGGCTCTGGCCAAGCGTGACGGCAAGAACCCGCACCTTTGGCGTGACGTCTCGGAATACGTGCTGAAACTGGCTACGCCGAAGTATTACAACGACCCGATTGTAAAGCATGGCTACATGCGTGGCTCCGAAACGGTTGACTATGTTGACAAGATCCGCCAGCGCCATCAGGGCTATATGGGCGTGAAGTCACCCCATATAGGCTTCCATCCCTCGCAGCCCCGCAAGGCCGACAAGCGGAAAAACAAATACGATATTTAGAGCATCCCTTTCGTGCTTGGCAATTCGTAGTGGTAGATATCCCTGCGGACTGCCATCTTCAGGCTTCGGGCTAATGCCTTGAAGATGCCTTCAATCTTATGATGCTCGTTCTGACCTTCGGCCTTGATGTTGAGATTCATCTTAGCCGCATCGCTGAGACTCTTGAAGAAATGTAAGAACATTTCGGTAGGCATCTCGCCGACTTTCTCACGCTTGAACTCGGCATCCCACACTAACCAAGGGCGGCCTCCGAAGTCGAGGGCCACGCTGCAAAGGCAGTCGTCCATCGGCAGACAATAGCCGTAGCGTTCGATGCCTCGCTTGTCGCCAAGGGCCGTGAGGATGCACTCGCCGAGGGCAATGGCCGTGTCCTCGATGGTATGATGCTCATCCACCTCGAGGTCGCCCTTCGTATGGATGGTCAAGTCCATCATGCCGTGCTTGCCGATCTGCTCCAACATGTGGTCGAAGAAACCAAGCCCCGTCTGGATATCGCACTTGCCCGTGCCATCGAGATTCACCTTGATATGGATGTCGGTCTCCTTGGTCTTGCGGCTCACTTCTGCGATACGCTCACCAGCAAAGAGCAGTTCGCAGATCTTGTTCCACGACATTCCTTCATCGCTTAGTATCAATGATTTGCAACCGATGTTTTGAGCAAAGGTTCGGTCTGTCTCCCTGTCGCCAATCACATAGCTTCCGGCGATGTCGTAGTCAGGATTGCGCATGTATTTCTCCACCATTCCCGTGTTCGGCTTCCTCGTCGGCGCATTGTCTTCAGGGAAGTGTGAATCTATCAGGATGTCATCCAACGTGATGCCTTCACCCTCCAAGGTCTGAAGGATGAAGTTGTGGACTGGCCAGAACGTGTCCTCTGGGAAACTGTCGGTGCCGAGGCCGTCCTGGTTGCTCACCATCACCAGCTCGAAGTCGAGATGCTGGCGGATGAAGTTCAGGTTGCGGAACACGCCTTTTACGAACTTCAGTTTCTCAAAGGCATCAATCTGCTCGTCGGCAGGTTCCTCGATGAGTGTGCCGTCGCGATCGATGAATAGGATGCGTTTCTGTTTCATTGCTATTCTGTCTTGTTCTGTTTTTTCTCAATCGTTTCTTTGTAGGTCGTGCGTGCCGGCTGATAGGAGAGGATGGCCGTGAGCGACTGGATCAGTCCTGAGATGACCAGCACCGTGAAGGTGAGTGCCAGCATATGCGACGGCAGCCCCAGCTCGTCGCCGAAGAACTGCCCGAAATGTGCCTGCGTGTTTGCCAGCGAAAGGATGACTGCCGGCAGGATGGTGATGACGGTCGTGAGTAAAGCCACACCCGTACACTCCGTCAGCCGCTGGAGCATCTTGGTGGAGAGGGCTTTCTTGCGGATACCGATGTAGATCATGGCCCCGAAATAGAAGAAGGGGATGATCAGCAAGGGCAGCAGGGCCACGCAGATGGGCAGTATCGGGGTGAGCGAGAAGCGGTAGATGGCTATGGTGGTCAGTGCGCTGTAGCCGAGGGCATAGAGCAGGAACCAGTACCATTTGCGCCGCAGGAGTTGTTTGAGATATTCCATAATAATTTGCTTCAATTTCTACTTTGACCGTGCAAAGGTACGAAATAATTGACAATTGACAATTGACAATCGATAATTTTTATCGGTGGCAGCGATTTTTTTACGCTTCACTCTTCACTTTTCACTTTTTTTTATAACTTTGCACCCAAAATCGGAATGATGAAGATTCTAAAGTGGGGATTTATCGGTTGCGGCGAGGTTGTTGAGACCAAGAGCGGCCCTGCCTTCAGTGAGGTTGAGGGCTCGAGCGTGGTGGCTGTGATGAGTCGCAGTGAGCATCATGCCCGCCGTTATGCCGAGCAGCACAGATTGCCGAGATGGTACACCGATGCCCAAAGTCTGATCGACGATCCTGACGTGAATGCCGTCTATATCGCAACCCCGCCTTCCAGCCACGCCACATACGCCATCATGGCGATGAAGGCCGGCAAGCCCGTCTATGTTGAGAAGCCCCTGGCTGCCAGCTACGAGGATTGTGCCCGCATCAACCGCATTTCCGAGCAGACGGGCGTGCCCTGCTTCGTGGCTTACTATCGCCGCTATCTGCCTTATTTCCAACGGGTTAAGGATATCGTCAGCAGCGGCAGGATAGGCAAGATCCTCAATGTGCAGATCCGTTATACCGAACCCCTCCGTACCACCGATGCCGAAGCCATCAGCGCGCACCAGCCTCTGCCCTGGCGACTCCAGCCCGAGATTGCCGGCGGCGGCTATTTCTACGATATGGCGCCCCATCAGCTCGACTTGTTGCAGGACATGTTCGGCGTGATCCTTGAGGCGCGCGGCATCTGTGCCAACCGTGGCGGGCTCTACGAGGCCGAGGACTCCGTGAGTGCCTGCTTCCGTTTTGAGAACGGCTTGCCGGGCAGCGGCTCTTGGTGTTACGTGGCCCACGAGAGTGCCCGTGAGGACTGCATCGAGATCATCGGTAACGAAGGCCAGGTGAGTTTCTCCGTATTCGACTATAAACCCATCCGATTGCAGACCAGCGGGGGGGATGAACTGATTACGGTGCCTAATCCGCCCTACGTGCAGTATCCGATCATCAAGAACGTGATCGAGCATCTGCAGGGCATCTCCGTGTGTACCTGTACCAGTGTGTCGGCCACGCCCGTCAATTGGGTGATGGACCGTATTCTTGGCAAATTCTGATCCGTAGGCATGATGAAGAGAACGATAGTAAGTATGCTGCTGTTGATGTGCTGTGTGATGGTTATTGCACAGGACGCCGTAAGGGTCGATCCCAAGGAGGCGGCCGAGAAGATCAACAGCCTCCTTATCGAGTCGAGCCGCCTGAAGCAAGGCACCAACCTGCCGCTCTTCTTTGCCCGTAAGTTCCTGGGCATCCCCTACGTGGCCCATACCCTCGAGATCAACGACGACGAGCAGCTCGTGGTCAATACCCGCCAGCTCGACTGCACCACGCTGGTAGAGACCGTCACGGCGCTCACCCTCTGTGCCCAGCGGAAGGAATATTCCTACGAAGCCTATTGCAAGACGCTCCGTGAGATGCGATACCGCGATGGCCGCATCGACGGCTATCCCTCCCGAATCCACTACTTCACGGATTGGATCGTCACTAACCAGAAGGCTGGCATCGTCACCGAAATCCAGAAGCCCAACCCCCCGTTTACGGCCGTTCAGACGGTCAAGGTCAACTATATGAGCCAGCATCCCCAGAGCTACAAGGCCCTGAAGGCTCACCCTGAATACGTCAGTGAGATCCGTCAGATGGAGAAACGCATCACGGGCAAGAAGTTCCGATACATCCCCAAGTCGGAGGTGAAGGATACCAAGGCCATGCGGAAAGCCATCCACGATGGTGACATCATCGCCATCACCTGCAAGAAGGCGGGGCTCGACATCGCCCACCTCGGTTTTGCCGTGTGGCGCAAGGATGGACTCCACCTGCTCAACGCCTCGCAGATCCACAAGAAGGTCGTAGAGGAGCCGATGACCCTCAGGAAGTATCTCTCGCAGCATTCTTCCCACACGGGCATCCGCATCATCCGAATCGCTAAATAGTTAAATGAATTAATCAATTGTAAAATTGTAAATTGTCAAATTGTAAATAACGCTTATGGAATTACCCGATTTTATGAACTATTCAGGCAAGTTCTCGAAGAAGGAGTTTGCCGAGAAGATCAGCCGTATTGCCAAACGTGCAGGCGCAAAGCTTGTCTATGCCGCACTGATTCTTTACTACACCCTCCAGAGCGACAAGGTGAGCAAGGCCGACAAGGCCATCATCATCGGAGCACTGGGCTATATGATCAGTCCGCTCGACGTGATTCCAGATGCCATCCCCATTGCCGGACTCACCGACGACCTGGCCGTGCTGCTCTACGTGCTGAAGAAGGTGTGGACGGGCATTGATCCTGAGATTGTCGAACAGGCCAAGAAGCGCCTGTCTAAGTGGTTCGACGAAGATGAGATAGCCGAGATCGGCAACCTCTTCGATCCTGAATAACTGTAACGCGCAAAAAACAAAAATCCTCAGCGATTGCTGAGGATTTCTGAGGTGCGTGGCGGATTCGAACCGCCGTGGACGGTTTTGCAGACCGTAGACTAAGCCACTCATCCAACGCACCGTTTGCATTTAACGCACTGTTTTTGCAAATGCGGGTGCAAAGGTACAAAAAAGAAGTGAAACGCGAGAAGTGAAAAGTGAAAAGTTGCTTCCGGTTGGCTTTTTTTAACAATTAGGGCAACCCTTCGTGCAGTTTTTGTTGCAGCTTTTCAGCAGAGGGCAGTCCTTGCAGGCTTCGTCCTTATATGTCAGCGTCCTGTAAATCCTCCATCCGGCATATCCCACCGCCAAAATCACGACAATACCTACCACCCACGTCTGCCACATATCTTACAGCTTTGTGAGTTTCCGCAGCAGCACCTTATTCACCCGTTGGATCCGCTTGCCGCGTTTCTCGATGTCCTCGCGTACATTATTGATATTATTAAAGAGGTCGCTGAAGGCATTGAGCACGGGGTTCGGCTGGCTGGCATCTTCGATGGCCTCGGGATTGGTCACGATGCGGATGCCCTCATGCTCAATCCTCACATCGATGTCGGCATCGGTCATGATTGGGTCGCCGTCGTAGTGGATGGCCCCTTCCTGCTTGCGGTGGATGTGTAGCCGTTTGGTGCGGAAAGTCTTGATCTTCGAGTTGTTGCCGAGCGTCTTCATGAAGAGGTCGGCGGCTATCTGAGGCGCGTCGAGCACATCGAAGGGCTCCATGATGATCACGTCCATCTCGCCGTCCTTCATGGTGGCACCCGGCGCGATGTAGGCATTGTTGCCGTATTGCGAGGCATTGGCGCAGGCTATCAGGAACGCCTTGTATTTGCGGGCTCCCGACTCATCCTCTACCTCGTAGGTCTCGGGCTTGTATTTCAGCCCCTCCTTCAGAACGTTCTCCGCGTAGGTCACAGGACCGCGCTTGCCCGCCTCGGCAAACTTCAGCGAGATGAACGCGTCGAAGCCCATGCCGCAGGTGCAGAAGAAGGGCAGGCCGTTGATCACGCCGTAGTCGAAGGCCTCTATCTTGCAGGCATTGATCATCTCGATGGCTTTCTTCGTGTCCATCGGCAGACAGAGGTGCCTGGCCAGCCCGTTGCCTGAGCCGCAGGGGATGATGGCGAGTGCCGTCTGCGTGTGTGTCAGCGAGCGGGCCACCTCGTTCACCGTGCCGTCGCCGCCGACAGCCACCACGATGTCGGTACCCTTCGCGGCTTCCTCGCGGGCCATCTCGGCAGCGTGGCCGCGATATTCGGTCAGCCGGATGTCGTAGTCGAACATCTCCTTGTCGAGCGTGTCGGCTATCAGCTGGGGTATCTCGTCCTTCGAGTGAGTGCCCGAGATCGGGTTGATGATGAATACTATTTTTTTCTTCTTACCGTTCATAATCCGATGCAAAAATACGAATTAATGTTGAAAAATACGCTTTTTATACCTTAAAAATCGACAAAAGACACATTTATTTAGATTTTCTTGCACGTTTTGCCAAAAAATGTGTAACTTTGCAGCCTGAACAAAAATAAAGCAAAACTTACCTATATCGGAATGGGACAGTTACAAGAGAGATACAAGCATTATCGTGAGCCGCAAAAGTACATGGAGGCTGACGTTTATCCCTATTTCCGTGCCATCGAAGGAAAGCAGGGCACGGAGGTGGAGATGGGAGGCCACAAGGTACTGATGTTCGGTTCGAATGCTTATACTGGCCTGACAGGTGATCAGCGCATCATCGATGCGGCTAAGGCAGCGCTCGACAAATATGGCTCCGGATGTGCCGGCAGCCGATTCCTCAACGGAACGCTCGACCTGCACGTCCAGTTGGAAAAAGAGATTTCGGAGTACATCGGCAAAGACGACTGCCTCTGCTTCTCCACGGGATTCTCCGTCAATCAGGGCGTCATTCCCGCACTGCTCAGCAAGGATGACTTCGTGATTTGTGATGACCGCGACCATGCTTCAATCGTGGACGGCCGCCGTCTCGCATTTGCCAAGCAGCTGCACTACAAGCACAACGACATGGACGATCTGGAGCGCGTGCTCCAGAAGCTGCCCGAGGAGGCCATCAAGCTCATCGTGGTCGATGGCGTGTTCTCCATGGAGGGCGACCTGGCCAAGCTGCCTGAGATCGTCGAGCTGAAGCACAAGTACAACTGCTCGGTCATGGTCGACGAGGCCCACGGTATCGGCGTCTTCGGCAAGCAGGGTAGGGGCGTGTGCGACCATTTCGGCCTGACCGACGAGGTTGACCTCATCATGGGCACCTTCTCGAAGTCGCTGGCCTCAATCGGCGGATTCATCGCCTCCGACTGGGACACCATCAACTACCTGCGTCACACCTGCCGCACCTATATCTTCTCGGCATCCAACACACCCGCTGCCACCGCCGCTGCCATGACAGCCCTGCACATCATCCAGCAGGAGCCCCAGCGCATCCAGGCTTTGTGGGACGTGACCAACTACGCCCTGAAGCGTTTCCGTGAGGAGGGCTTCGAGATCGGCGACACCGAGAGCCCCATCATCCCCCTCTATGTGCGCGACGTGGAGAAGACGTTCCTTGTGACCGCCCTCGCCTTCAAGGCAGGTGTGTTCATCAATCCCGTCATTCCTCCCGCATGTGCCCCGCAGGACACCCTCGTACGCTACGCCCTCATGGCCACGCACACCAAGGAGCAGGTTGACCGTTCCGTGATCGCCCTGAAGAAGATCTTCGTAGAGCAGGGAATCATTAAGTAGAATTAAAGAATTGAAGAATTGAAGAATTGAAGTTTGGCTGTTAAAAATGTCTAATAGTAAATATTTCAATTCTTCAATTTTATAATTTTTCAATTTTTCTTTGTACCTTTGCAGCCGCTTAGAAAGCACGAGGTGTAGCGCAGTTGGTAGCGTTCCTGGTTTGGGACCAGGCTGTCGCAGGTTCGAGTCCTGTCACCTCGACCTTTTCTTTTCATGTTACATGATCTGATTAGTTTATGAGATTTAGACCGCCGACTCGTGAGAGCCGGCGGTCTTTTCTTACATGCAGCTTGTGGTTCCGAGGGCGGTCAGAGCCGCCGTGAGGATGCTGACGATGACCTGCAGAATGGTCTTCCAAGTTTCTTTCTTCATAGTGCTTTGGTGGTGTTAGAGTGTTTAACTTCGGTTGGGAAAGTGGAGGGCGTGAGGGGGCACCGTCGCGATTTGCGACTCCCCTCATGCCTCCGATTGCTTAGCCGTTCTTCGTGAACGTCTTGCTGCTCACGTCGCTCGACTTGCCGGCGAGGATGGCGATGGCTTTCACGGTGGCGGTGGCGCTCAGGGTGATGGCCTGGCTGTAGAGCGTGCTCTCTGCCGTGGGCTTGCTGCCGTCGGTGGTGTAGCGGATCTGTGCGCCCTCAGGGCCGGAGATCGTCACTTCGGTGCTCGTCGAGAACGGCGTGGTGCCGCTGATGGTCGGAGCCTTCACGGTCTGCAGCGTGTCGATGTCGATGAACTCGGCCTGCTTGAGGAACTCGCGGCTGGAGATGTTCTCCTCGGTGGTCTGCTCGGGCAGGAATCGGATGTGCAGTCCCTTGATGTGCTCGCGGACGTTGTAGTCCTCCTTCGTGGGCGCACCGTTCTTCTGGTTCTCGAACGTGGTGTAGAAGGTTCCGAGGCCTTCGATCTTCACCTTCTTCGAGTCGAGGAGCATCTCGAGCAGGCAGCTGCGGAATTTCTCGAGCACGCCGTAGACGACGTCGGGGGTGTAGATCGAGCCGTGCTCCGCGATGTGGTTTGCCAGCTTTCGGGTGTTCAGCGTTTCCAGTGCCTTCACCTGTCCGTACCACTTGCCGTAGGCGTTCGAGTACGAGTTCTGGTTCTGTTTTACTTCATACAAAATCTTTGCCATAGTGTTTAAATGTGTTTTTGATGGTTTCACCATCTTAGATGCTCACGCTCGGCATAATGAGAACGTCTTCTCCTTCTGCTCTCGCTTAATCGCACCTTTCATGGTATTAGATTCTTTGCAGCGATCTGCATCGGCTCGCCGCTTACCGCTTTGTGATCACGTTGCAAGTGAAGTGCAAGGTGAATGCAGAGCCGAGCTCGCTCGAGCTATGCTGAGCCGCAGCCTTTCACTCGTACTCGCAACTTCATGTTTGCGAGTACAAAGGTACTAAAAATAACAATGCAAAACAATACTTTCCCCCAATTATTTTCGAGAAATTTCACCTTTTTTTCACCTGATGTTGCGCCCGTGCGACGAGATTACGTTAATCCCACAGAGAAGATAGTTCAAACTATGGGATTCCTACGTTCTTTCTTGTTGAAAGCGACCAGAGGTCGAGCGCTCGTCAATAGCTTGCTACGTACACCATTCTCACACTACGGGCCCTGCCGTTTTCCCGTTTCGTCAACCCGTTTGCCGTTCTGAAAATTTTTACCATATTTATATTACCTTAATATTATAATTATAATTATAATATTAAGGTAAAGCAAACAGCCACCAATTCATAACCACATGACGAAACGGGAAAACGGCACAACGGGAAAACGCGTGCTGTCTGAACAGTTATTTTAGCCCTCCTCTTGCCTACATCTATTAAATAATGTATAAATTCGTAGCAAATCGTTATATTCTCGAAAAGATTTTGTATCTTTGTAGCCAATAAATACGAGAATCTATGCAGACGAAATGGAACCAATTCGTATATCTACTATGCGAAGCAAAAAAGAAGAATGTTGAAGAGAATGACTATCATTCTCTGATTGAACAGCAGCTGCAGTTGCTGGGATGGTTCCTGTTTAATGGCGAAATTTGTCACAAACCATCCATACATATCGGCAACAGCAACCATATTCAGCCAGACATTCTAATTAAGAAGGATGGCGATGAGGAATTTGTGATTGAAGTTAAGCGTCCATCTCACAAACTTGTAAAGAAGGATGTCGAGCAGTTGCAGTCATATATGCGCCAGCTGAAACTCAGCGTAGGCATTTATATTGGCGAACGTATTGAGGTGTTCTATGATATGGCTGGCAGCAAAGATGCCGTGTCTGTACTAAGAATTCCTT
>Ga0310786_10000416_pt1 | contig 69069 bp, 55 predicted proteins | sample AusTroGonzalo_MG_FD_203881 | JGI IMG/M metagenome (GOLD analysis project Ga0310786, IMG submission 203881) | Bovine rumen microbial communities from tropical cattle in Woodstock, Queensland, Australia - Gonzalo_03 (v2) (version 2) | ecosystem: Host-associated > Mammals > Digestive system >... | reverse complement strand
ACTCAGTTGGGGCAGACATTCAACACATTTATGATGAAAGAATAAGATGGAAACAGAGAAAATATTATTGCGTCCTTGGCTGGATAGCGATGCCGAGACGTTGTTTAAATATGCCAGCGATCCTGATGTGGGACCGCGTGCCGGATGGCCACCGCATAAGTCTGTGGAGGAAAGTCTGGAGGTCATTCGTAATGTGTTCAACAAAGCCACCACCACTTGGGCTATCGTTTTGAAAGAAACAAACGGGATTATTGGCGCGATGGGTTATGGTGCATCGTGCGATTGTAAGTTGCCAACCCGCGAGGGCGAACCCATCGTGGGCTATTGGGTGGCAAAGCCTTATTGGAACAAAGGCTATTGCACGGAGGCTCTACGATTGATGCTCGACCATATACGCACGACAACAGAGATACGGTCTCTGCTCTGCGGTCACTTTGTTGACAACCCAGCCTCTGGCCGCGTGATGGAGAAATGCGGTTTTGTACCTACCGGAGAAGAGTGCTACGACGAAACACAATATATGGGCGAAGGTCGTCCCATTCGTATATTAAGATTAGAATTAAAGAAATAAAACAATGAAAAGAACAGCATTATATTTATTATTCGCGTTGTTGCTGGTAGGCTGTGGCAGCCAACCGCAGACGCTTAGTGAGTTGAAGTCAGCGTATGTGACGATTGACGATAGCATTCGCATACATTACAAAATATGGAATGAAGGTTCTGATGCCAAGACCATCTGTTTTGTTCACGGCTTTGGCTGTGACATGAACACCTGGGAGAAACAGTTTGAGGCTTTCCGTGATGAGAAAGACCTGCAACTCGTGTTCATCGACTTGCCGGGCTATGGACAGAGTGACAAGCCTCACGTGGAATACACGCTCGATTTCTTTGCCCATGCCGTTGATGAGGTGCTGAATGCGAATGGCATCCAGAGTAATGTGACGCTTGTGGGTCATAGTCTTGGCACCCCTGTATGCCGACACACCATCATGACCACCAACCATAAAGGGTCTTTGGTGGATGTTGATGGGGTGTATTGCTTCTATGACGGCACGGAGACGCCTGAATATGTGGAGGCAGTGGAAGGGTTCGGACATGCCTTTGATGGAACAGATTGCCGAGATGTCATCACAGGGTTTGTTTCCTCATTGGCTGGACAGGACACCCCTCGGGAGGTGACTGACTATGCGATGTCAGTCATGCCTGAGACACCACAATATGTGGCATCGAGCACCATGCAAAACCTTGTGGAGAAGAAATGGTGGCAAGAAGGTCAGTTTCATTATCCTACCATGGTGATTTGTACACAAAACAGCGGACTTGATCCTGATAACAAGGAGAAGATGGAACGATTGTATCCCGACCTCCTCGATTATACAGAGCTGACCACATGCGGACATTTTATCCACATGGAACAACCTGAGTTGTTCAACGAGAAGTTGAGGACTTTTATGAGAAATACAAGAAACTTTTTATATTTCGAAATATAAAGTCATAAAATGGAGACAGGAAGATTGACATTACGTCCTTTCGTTCTTGACGATGCGCCGATTATCTTATCGTGGATAAAGGACAAGACTGCATTCCGAAAGTGGAGTGCAGACAGATATCCTACGTTTCCGCCAAAACCAGAGGATATGGTTGCACAATATGCAGCAGATAATGTCTTCCCCTTTATCGCCATCAACGATGATGGCAAAGTTGTAGGTCATATCATGCTCCGCTATCCAGATCCTTCGAAGGCCATTATCCGTTTCGGATTCGTCATTGTGGATGATCAGCTTCGAGGCAAGGGTTATGGCAAACAGATGTTGCAACTGGCCATCCAGAAAGCGAAAGAGGAATTTGGTGCTAAAAAGATTACACTCGGCGTTTTCGATAATAACCCGTCGGCTTTCCATTGCTATGAATCCGTCGGCTTTAAAGTAATAGGTACAGATTCCTATCTGATTGACAGAGAAGAATGGACGGAGAAAGAAATGATACAAGAAATTATTCCAAGAAATATGAAGCACGAGATTATTGAACTGCACGATGTGCAGATTATTGGCATGGCCAAGAAAATAGCCTTCAACGAGGCAAAAGAAGAATGCCCTAAATTCTGGGGTGAGTATGTGGAAAAGATTATCAAGCCTGTGGTGTTTGAGAAACAAGCACCCAATACCTTCCAAAAGGCGGCATTTGACAATGGCGTTGGTGAGTTTGGGCTCTGCACTTGCGACATTCCAAATCACAATTGTGCTACCTGTTGGGAAGCTAATTTCGGTGCTTGCAAAAATAACACCTTTACTTACGTCATCGGCGGTATATATAAAGGTGGCGACGTGCCGGAAGGGATGCAGCTCTTCCCCATTCATAGCGGCAAGTGGCTGAAGATGCAGTTTGAAGGCGGCATGAAAGCCTTTCAGGAGCAGTACACGAAGTTCCATAAGGAGTGGCTGCCCGCACATCCTGAATACAAATGGGTACCGAATTCCTGTTGTATGGAGTGGTATCAAGGCACAGACATCCAGTCGCCCGACTACCAGTGTGGTGTGATGATGCCGTTGGAGGTACAGCCTCGATTTACGTTCAACACTGTTGGATTGTTTACCAACAACAACAAGGCTACTGTAGATTTCTATACAAAGGCCTTTGGTTTTACCACTTCATGGGATGGTATGCAACCGAATGTTGAGATGTTTCTTGGCAACAACAGAATCATTCTCTTCCCACGTAGTGCATTTGAGCAGATGGTCTCAAAGAAATTCCAGTATCCTGAGGGTTTTAATGGTACAATGGAATTAAGTTTCGATGTACCAACTTTCGCTGATGTTGATAAAGAGTATCAGAATGCTCTTAACAATGGCGCAAAGTCCGTTCTTCCTCCGACTACTGAACCTTGGGGACAGCGCACTTGCTACGTTGCCGACCCTGATGGAAACCTCATAGAGATAGGATCGTTTGTTGAATAATAAACAATGAAAAGATTACGACTCGGAGCAGTGTTCCATTTCATTATTGCTATAGGCCATCTCGGCTGTCTCTTTGCTTTGGATGAAGCCTTCGACGCTTACGGCATCAAAGACATCATGCATAACATGGTGTTTGGTCACGTCTGGGTGCTCTATGCGCTGACCATCTGCCTTGCCTTGGCCTTTGCACTGGCTGGGCTCTATGCTCTCTCAGCCACAGGTGATATCCGAAGGCTCCCACTGACTCGAACTGCCATTATCGTTATCATTGTGCTCTACAGCCTTCGTGCCTTGGTGGGAGGCTGGGCTTGTATGATGGATTTTCGTTGGCTACAATGCATCTCATCCATTATCCCTGCCTTTATCGCGTGGTGCTATTATCCTGGCCTTAAAAAATGATCGTCATGGAAATATCAAATTGGTTTAAGGGTTTCGAGAAAGGTATAGCACGGCTCTCTCCAGAGGAGCGGTCTGCATTCTTCTCGGAATGTGGGAAAAACTGTGTAAATGGCGGCACGCTTTCTGTTTACAAGAAACTCTATGAGGATGCCAAAGGGAACATGGATGTGTTCTTCCAGATGGCTAATGATTTGCCAGGAGTAAAAGGTGAGGTTGTTGAGAAAGGTCATGTTTATCGACTTATCTTCTTAACATGCACCTGTGAGTTGTGTAAAAAGGGATATGTCACTACACCTTTGCTCTGTGAATGTTCACGCCAAAGTGTGATTTATTCGCTGCACAATTTATGGAAAGACAAAAACTTCACCGTAACGCTTTGTCATTCCATCTTGGGTGGTGGGAAAGATTGTGAAATGAGAATAGAGGTCGATAGATAAATGCCTAGAGCGGCGAGAGCCGTCAAACTTGTTTGGATGGCCGAGTCGTGCCCACCCGCAAGGGCGTGTACATCCAGAACGGGCGGAAGGTCGTAGTGAAATAATCATTCTAAGAAATGAACCCTATCGCCCTCCGATTACTCAACCAGCAACTGATAGTGCTTGGCAAAAGTATATAAGAAGGGATAAAAAAAAGTCACAACGCTTCTAAGATGCGTTGTGACTTTTGTTATATCTGCTTTACAGCTCGATGTACTCCTTGGGCTTGAAGTTGTCTTCCATGCACCACAAATCATTGACTAAAATTCTAATCGGTAGGCGATGTTAGGGAAGGTCAGCGAGGTGTACTTGTTGACCAACTCATGAGTGTTCAGGTCGAAGGTCTGTCCGTGGAAGGAGCGCATCTGCAGGTACTCGAGGATGAAGTGGTGAGCCGTTTTCTTTCCATTCAGGGTGTACTTGACAGAGAAGGCATAGCCTACGTTCATCTTCAACTGGCGGCTGTAGGGGCTGTTGCCATCCTCAGGCACGGATTTGTCTGGACGCTGCGCCAAATCCTCATAAGTGGTGCCTGGTGCCATTGGCGTGTAGCGGTCGCCTCCCATTAGCGTGAGTCTCCCATTGAGTCCAAAGACATTCTTCCTGGAGCGTCCCACCATCCACTCTTTGCCACCAAGTATGTTGGTGATGTAGTGGCGGTCGTGACGAGAGTGGTGCCACTTGCCTTGGGCATCGCGATACTCTGACTTGAAGAGTGTGGCAGTGAACATGCCGTAGAAACCATCCTTGAGATAGCGTTCGAGCGTAAGGTCAATACCATAGTTGCGTGCTGCTCCTTCATTCACCAATGCCCTATCCTGAAAGAACTGATGGTGGTTAATGATGGAGTAAGTACTACCCTGCTCCACAGGCACATCAAAGACATACTGCCAATAGGGTTCTATCTTCAGCATGGCATTGTCGCCCAAGTGTTGTGCAAAGGAGGCTGAGAGGTAGTGTGAGCGTGTCAGTCCGAGGTCCTTGTTAGGATTGTGAGAGGCGGGCTGTGAAGGAGTGTTGACGAAGTAGGTGTCAATCGTTTCCTTTCGGCTGTTCATGGAGTATGCCAAAGAAACGGTGCTGGATGCAGAGGTCTTGTACTGCACGCTGGCACGAGGCTCAAAAAGCAACTGATCGTTGAGATTGAACCACATGACATTCGCTCCCACCACAGCGGAGAGGCGATTGCTCAATCCAATCTTGTGGTTGGTGTAGAAACGAGTGAGTCCTGTGTTGCCGTTCGATTGGTAAACTCGATACATCGGACCGCCCACCTCCTGAATGTAATCCAACCAAGAACAGAAGTCCATGTGCTGATGCTCCACACCATTCTGCATCGTGTAGCGTGAGGAGAACTTGTGTTGATGCCTTACGTTGGCGATGAGGTTCCATGAAACATTGCGTCCGTCCATATTGGGCATCTTCTTGAGCTGCTTGTCATAGTCATTGACACCCAAACGAGTATAGGCACCTGTGTAGGCGAGATTGGAAGTGAGCGTTCCACCTGTGCGGAAACGATAAGTGTGGTTCACACCCAATGCCCAGTTCTTCTGACGTGACCATGAGTCGTTGGAGTCCCAAAGGGTTTTCCAGTCAGACACATCGGGCACATCATTGATATAACGGTCGAACAATCCCGTGAACCAGACAGCGAAAATACCTGCCTTGGTGGTGGGGAGGTTGAGCTTGAAACTCAAGTCTTGGTAATCAAGCGTCTCCTTGTCCATGTTGATGGCATGCAGCTTCTTGGCAATCTCGAGGAAACTATAGCGGTAGTTGACCAAATAGGATGCTTTGGAGTTCTTCCCCAAAGGTCCTTCAGAAGCGAAATCGACGCCCAAGGTTCCCACCTGAATGGCATGTTCGTATTTGGAGTTGTTACCCACACGCATCTTCATGTCGAAGGCACCAGAGAGGGCATTGCCGAATTCAGCAGGCAAAGCACCCGTGAGGAAGTCGCTGTTGGCAAGCACAGTTCCATTGAGCGAAGTGAAGACACCACCACCTGCTTCTGTGATTTCAGCGAAGTGGTTGGGGTTGTTCACCTCTACACCTTCCACACGCCATTGCAACATCTGGGGTGAATTGCCATGAATGCTGATGCCGTTGGTGGCACCCCCTGTGGCAACTCCTGCAAACATCGAAGCTGTACGGGCAGGATCTGCCATACCGCCAGCATATCGAGTGGCTTCCTCCACACTGAACATACGGGCACCCACCTGCGCCATTTCGTTGAGCGGCATCTGCTTGTTCACACGAGGCTTCACCACCACTTCCCCCAATTCCTTAATATTCTCACGCATGCGTAAATTCAATACCATTTCCTTACCCGAAGAAAGCAATTGCTCCTTCAGCAAGACTGGCTCATAACCAATAAAGGTTGCTCGGATGGAGTGGCGTCCCACAGGCACGTTCTCCACCACAAAGTTTCCGTCAATGTCGGTGACTGCACCCATCGTAATGCCGTTCTCCACCGTAATCGTCACACCCATCATGGGTTCTCCTGATGCCACATCGCAAACTTGTCCTCTGACAACCTGTGTGGCTTGTGCCCTCATCATCGAGGGAATCATCATCAACAACAATGCCGTTGTCGCTCCCAAAAACATCTTTGTCATTTTCTGTAACATATAAATTAATATTTCCAAATCGGCTGCAAAGGTACGCCCTCCTACCCTTTCTTGCAAGTTTTTGGGATATTCTGCAAGAATCTGTGACGAATGACAAGAAAAAAGTCGTACCTTTGCCAACGATATGAGAAGAGGACGATTAGAAACAATCATGATACGCATCGTCAGCACCACGTTTGTGGTGGTGGCATTGGCTGTTTTCAAGCCTTTCGGACTTGATACTTTGCATGGGTTGGAATACCTTCATCTGCTGGTGATCTGGCTGCTGGGATTATTGGTTTGCATGCTGACGGATGTCATCGTGAAATACTTGGTCAAGAAACCAAGAGCATACGACAAGGGAGTCAACTACATCATCCGTCGTAACCTGTGGTTTCAAATTATCAACACCCCACTCATCGCATTGGCTATCTGCCTCTATCGTCATTTCATCATGAACGACCAAACAGGAAGCAACCAGCTTTCTTGGACCAATTTCTTGGAAACATTGGTCATCATCGCCTTTTGCTCGTTTGCAATCGGACTCTATTGGCGTTTCAAGTTCCGCAACCGTTCCTTGACTGCCGAACTGGAGGAAACACGTCTGTTGAATGAGCAACTGAACAAGATGAGAGAAGCAGCAAGTGACAAGGAACAAGAGGATGTTCCAAAGAAAGAAGCATCTGTCACACTCACAGGCACCACCAACGAGGCAATCACACTACACCTCTCAGACCTTCTTCACGTAGAAGCGGTGGGCAACTACGTGAAGATCTATTATCTAGAGGGAGGTGAAGTGCATAATGACACACTCCGTGCCACGCTGAAACATCTGGAGGATGAACTAAGTGATGAGCCTATGATTGTACGCTGTCACCGTGCCTTTCTCGTCAATCTCAAACAAGTGGAGAAAGCGGTTTCCCGTGCTGGCACCATGCACTTAGTCATCAAGCACAGCGGTGAGTCCATTCCTGTATCACGAAGCAACATGACACAGGTGAAGGAAGCTGTCAGAAATTTATAACCAACTTTACTTCTTCAAAGCTTCAGCCACGATGTCGGCAATGCGGCGCACACCCTTTCCGTCGGGATGGATGCCGTCTTCCTGCATCTTGTCGCCATCGTTGGCGAAGAGGGTGTGGAGGTCGATGATCTGCAAGCCGTACTGCTGAGCCACTTCCTTCTGGATAGGAATAATCTCGTTGGTGATGACGGCATCGCTGATATTCCAAGATGATTTGAAGGCTGGAATGGGGGTGCAGAGATAAATCTTAGGCTTGACTGGCAGCGCATTCTTTGCCTTCTTGCCCTTCTTGGCGGATTGTGCCAAAGCAGGACAGAGTGTGGTGATCATCTGTTGGAGGTCTTGCTTGAACTCAGCAGCATATTGCCAGTTCTGAGGCTTGGAGTCGTTGGTGCCGAGCTTGATGACCACGATGTCAGGGTCGAAAGCCAGCGCGTCCTTCCAAGCGGTCTCCTTCATGTAGGGCATATCACCATGATTGAGGAGCGTGCGACCGCTCACACCGAAATTCTTCACCAAATAGTCCTTGCCCAACTGCCTTTGGAGGAGAGCAGGATAACCATTAACGGGTGCCATTTCGATACCGTGACCGTCGGTGATGCTGTTGCCGATACATGCTACACGGATAGCATCTTGCTGAGGTGCTGGATGAGCATCGAGCCAGTTGCCAAACTCGGTAAGCAGCTGGTCGTGATACTTGAACCAAGGACCAAATCCCCATCCGTGACCACCTGTGGGATAGATGTACATAGCACATTCGTTACCCGCATTGCGCATAGCTGAATAATATGCCACACCATTGGTGACAGGAGGCACGAGGTTGTCGTCGCTGGACAGGAAGATAACGGCAGGAGGCGTAAGATGACGCTTCACAGCATTCTGGGTGGAGAAGTCACGCACCATTGCAGGGTTCTTCTGATCCTCGCCGAGGAAATTGCGGCAGGAATAAACGTGAGACACACGCTCATCCATCGAGATGACAGGATAGAACAGAACAGAGAAGTCGGGACGAACTTCGTAGGGGGAATGGGTGGAGATGACGGAAGCCAAATGACCACCAGCCGAGAATCCCATAATGCCCACATCACGAGGTTGGATGCCCCACACGGCAGCGGAATCGCGCACAATCTTGAAGCCTTTCTCCACATCGCCAATAGGGATGTTGCGGTTGCCCTCAGGCAGACGGTAGTTCACCACAAAATAGGCGATACCACGCTGATTGAGCCACTCTGACCAATGGGTGCCCTCATGGGAATTGGAGAGCACGGAATAGCCGCCACCCGGTATGCCGACGATGGCTCTGCCCGATGGTTTCTCCGGCAGAAAGGCCAACATCTGCGCCTTACCGTCGTCGGTCAAATCAATTGTAAACTTTCTTGCGGTCTGTGCCTGTAATGTCAAGGCACCTGTCAGCAATGCTAACAATAGAAATAGATTCTTTTTCATCATAATAAGTTTAGTATTTGTTTGGTTTTGTGTTTAGAGTTTTTCATTTCCTCATTTTATCCCTCCGCTGCTGCCTGTAAGATTTCGGAGAGTGTGGGATGAATGTGGATCATGTCGGCGAGTTGCTCCACCGTCGTGTTGCGGCACATCAGGGCACTCACTTCCTGAATGAGGTCGGCAGCATGGACGCCGTAAGCATGACAGCCCAGTATATCTCCCTGTGGCGAGACGATAAGTTTGAGCATTCCCTCGACCTCGTTCATCGCAAGTGCTTTGCCGTTGGCCCGCCAGAAGGATTTCTTACAGACATACTCCCTACCCTGCTCCTTGCATCGATCCTCAGAGAGACCAACGCAAGCCGCTTCTGGCTGGGTGAAGATAGCTGCCGGCATGATGTCGAGACAGATGTCATCCGCTTTCCCAACAATCTGATTGACCACATGAATGCCCTGCATCTCCGCAGCATGCGCCAACATCTGACGACCATTCACATCGCCGATAGCATAGATGTGAGGAACGGTGGTTTGAAGGTGCTCATTCACCACGATGCCAGCGCGTTCAGCATATTCGAAGCCAGCCTTGCTGAAATGCTCGAACACCCGAGGCGCACGTCCCACCGCCATCAGCACCTCTTCCGCCTCGACAGTGACAGACTTGCCCTTCTTGTCGGTAAACACCACCCCTGCTTCCGTAATGGCTGTGACACCACTCTGCATGTGGAAGGTGACCCCCTGCTTCTCCAACGACTTACGGAGACGTTTGGCAATATCACTATCGAGCACAGGCAGACATTCTTTCAGGAACTCCACCACCGTCACCTGCGTACCAAAAGCATTGAAAATGCTGGCAAACTCCATACCGATGACACCTGCCCCGATGATACAAAGACTCTTGGGCAGATGGTCGATGGAAAGCAAATCGGCGGAGTCGAGCACACAGCGGCCAACAGGTTCAGCCAGTCGCAGACTCTTAGGAACGGAACCTGTCGCAACGATGATGTGAGGGGCTGAATATTCCTCACCATCAGCCGTCACAGTATGGGCATCCTTGAACTGAGCCGCTGCCTTAACCAGCGTGATGTTGGGATGGGAAAGCAAGGTCTCTATGCCAGAACGGAGGGAAGAAAGTACCTCATCTTTTCGCTGAATAACCTTTTGAAAATCAAACTTGTAATCTAAATCATTCAAACCAAAGGTTTCAGCATCCCTCAGAGCCTGCATCACCTCCGCATTGCGAGCAAAAGACTTGGTTGGGATGCACCCTACATTCAAGCAGGTGCCCCCCACATGGTCAGCCTCAAAGATGATCACGTTGAGTCCCTGTTTGGCTGCATAGCCAGCAGCACGATAACCACCAGGACCTGCACCAATAATCAGCAAATCTGTTTGTATCATAATTGATAATTGACAATTAGGCTTCTGCTTGAAGTTGGCGGAAAGTCACCACAGGATGCTTGGCTGCCAACACATCATCCACACGTCCAATGGGGGTGTTGTGGGGAGCGGACTTCACTTCGTCCGGATTAGTCTTAGCCTCCTCGGCAATCTTGCGCATCACAGCAATGAATCCATCGAGTGTCTCCTTCGACTCATTCTCTGTCGGCTCTATCATCAGCGACTCGTGGAAGAGCAAGGGGAAGTAGATGGTGGGAGCGTGGTAACCATAATCGAGCAGACGCTTTGCCACATCCATCGTCGTGACACCCGTCGATTTGTCCTTGAGTCCATCGAACACAAACTCATGACAGCAAAGACCGTCGATGGGCAGTTCATAGACATCTTTCAGACTTTCCTTGATGTAGTTAGCATTGAGTGTGGCAAGAGGTCCGATCAGCTTGACCTGCTCACGTCCCAAAGAAAGGATATAAGCACAAGCACGCATCATCACAGCGAAGTTGCCGTTGTAAGGACTCACAAAGGGGAAAAACTCTTGCAAACCCTCACGAACACCAACAGGACCGCTGCCAGGACCACCACCACCATGTGGTGTGGAGAAGGTCTTGTGGAGATTGATATGCATCACATCAAAACCCATATCGCCAGGACGACACACACCCAACATCGGGTTGAGGTTAGCACCATCGTAATACATCAAACCTCCACAGTTATGGATGAGAGTGGCAATCTCTGGAATGCTCGTCTCAAACAAACCAAGCGTGTTAGGATTAGTCATCATCATGGCTGCGATATTGGGGCCTTCCTGTTCTACGAGTCTCTCTAGATCGGCTATATCTACCAGTCCATCCGCTGTTGACTTCACCTCGATAATCTCCAAGCCACAGACAGCGGCAGAAGCGGGGTTGGTACCGTGAGCTGAATCGGGCACAATGACTTTCTTGCGCTGCAAGTCACCACGCGAACGATGGTAGTTGTCGATGACCATCAAGCCCGTCAACTCTCCATGAGCACCTGCGTATGGTTTGAACGTGAAATGAGCCAATCCCGTCAGTTCTTTGAGATAATTCTCCAAGATGCCAATCAGATGCTCTGCACCCTTCACCGTCTCAGCAGGCTGTTCTGGATGCAGATTCTGGAACTGAGGCAGAGCCGCCATCTCCTCATTGATCTTGGGATTGTACTTCATCGTACAAGAACCGAGAGGATAAAAGCCTGTATCGACACCAAAATTGTTGTTCGAGAGATTCGTATAGTGGCGCACCACCGTCATTTCATCGCATTCAGGCAATGCAGCATCCTCAGCACGGCACATTGACGATGGAATCTCGTAGTTGCCAAAATTGTTATCAGGCAGGCAATAGCCGATGCGACCTTCTTTCGAAAGTTCGAAAATCAGATTTCCGTATAGTTTGTTATTCATAGGGCAGCAATCTTTACGAGTTCATCAATCTCATCCTTTGTACGCTTCTCTGTGACGGCGAAGAGGAAACCATCCTCCACACGAACACCTCCCAAGAAGCCTGCATCGATGAATTTCTGATAGAGTTGATCAGCATCACCATCATACTTCACATAGAATTCGTTGAAGAAGGGCTTCTCATAAGCCAGATGGAAACGTCCAGTCTTCAACAGTTCGTCACAAAGATAATGAGCACCTGCGTAGGAGAGTTCAGCGACTTCCTTCAGTCCCTTCTTACCCATCAACGATGTGTAGATGGTGACAAACAGCGCCATCAGACTCTGGTTGGAACAAATATTCGAAGTTGCCTTCTGACGACGAATATGCTGTTCACGAGCCTGCAAAGTGAGCACAAAAGCACGCTGGTCACGATTGTCTTTGGTCATACCCACGATACGTCCGGGCATCTTGCGAATGAGTTTTTCCGTACAGCACATATAGCCAACGTATGGTCCGCCAAACTGCATGGGAATACCCAAACTTTGACCATCACCCACAGCAATATCAGCGCCCCACTCTCCTGGCGTTTTTAGTACAGCCAAGTCGGCAATGACACTATCTATGATGAAGAGTACCTTCTTTTCGTGGCAAGCATCGGCGAAGCCTGTGAAATCCTCCACAATGCCATACACATTTGGTTGCTGAACAATCACGCCAGCCACACCATCGAGGGTTGAGAGTTGATTGTCGAGCACGGAGAAATCAGTCACACCATCTTTCATGGGAATGGTCACCAACTCGATGCCATGATGCAAGGCATAAGTGTCGATCACCTGACGAGTCTTGGGGTTCAGTGTGGCAGACACCAGCACCTTGTTCACCTTCTTGCCTGCTGCCACAGCCATCATCATTGCCTCAGCCGTAGCTGTTGTGCCGTCATACATAGAGGCATTGGAGATGTCCATACCCGTCAGTTGTGTCATCATCGATTGGTATTCGAAGATGTAATGGAGTGTGCCCTGTGAAATCTCTGCCTGATAAGGAGTGTAGGACGTCAAAAACTCAGAACGTTGTAGCAGGCTTGGAATCACGGAAGGAACGTAATGGTCATACACGCCATAACCTGCGAAACAAGTGAGTTGCTTGTTCTCTGCGCCCAACTGATTGAACACACGACGCACACCCATCTCGCCCTCTGCCGAGGTGATCTGATAATCGCCCTTAAAGCGGATGCTCTCAGGAATCTGGGCGTAGAGGTCATCGAGTTTCTTCACGCCCACCTTCTCCAGCATCTCCTTTAAGTCTTCATCAGTATGGGGAAAATATTTATACATTTGTAAAGTTTAGAGTTGAGAGTTTGAGGTTGAAAGAGTTATTGCTCACAGAATGCTTCGTAGGCGGCAGCATCCATCAGGTTTTCCAACTCTGATTCATCGCTCATTTCCACCTTGATGATCCAGTTCTCATAAGCATCCTGGTTGATAAGTTCAGGCGCATCTTCCAATGCCTCGTTCACTTCCACCACTGTGCCGCTAACAGGAGAGTTTAAATCGCTGGCAGCCTTCACGCTTTCCACAGCACCAAACTCTGCACCAGCCTCCACTTCGTCATCCACATCTGGCAAATCCACATAAACCACATTGCCCAGTGCCTTCTGTGCATAGTCTGTAATACCGATGGTGCCAATGTTGCCATCCACTTTCAAATACTCATGTGACTCTGAATAATAGAGTCCTTCAATTACTTTTGCCATAATCTATTTATTGTTGTTAAGTTATTATTCTTTTTTCATCTTTTATAGCGCTTCTCATAGAAAAGTTTCTTCACTACCTTTCCTGCGAAAACTTTCTTACGGATTTGAATGTCCACTTCTGTATCCAATGCTGCATACTGGCTATCAATCAGCGCCATGCAAACACTTTTGTCCGTCGAGATGGTGTGGTAACCTGTTGTCACCTCACCAATCGGCTGTCCATCCTTCAATACTGTGTAACCATGACGAGGAATAGCCTTGTCAGCCAGTTCAATGCCCACAAGTTTCTTTGTCACGCCTTCCTCTTTCTGCTTCGTCAATGCCTCTTTACCGATAAAATCTTCCTTATCAAGTTTCACAAAGATGCCCAATCCAGCCATCAGCGGTGTAATGTCCTCCGCCAGTTCGTCACCATAGAGCGGAAGCCCAGCCTCAAAGCGCAAGGTATCACGACAACCCAATCCACAAGGCTGCACATCTGCGGCAATGAGTTTGTCCCAACAAGTGCGGATGTACTCTGGCGAAGCATACACCTCAAAGCCGTCCTCACCTGTATAACCTGTTCGAGATACAATCACATCACCCATCGTCTTGACAGTGTAGAAGGTCAATTCGCTGCAAGGAATACCCAGCACAGACTCCATCACTTGCTCCGATTCTGGTCCCTGAACAGCAATCTGGCCATAACTTTCCGAACGGTTCTGCAAGTCAATGTCAAAGCCCTCCGCATGCTGCTGCATCCAAGCCCAGTCTTTATCGATGTTGGCTGCATTGATGACAAGGAAGAAATCATTCTCCCCCATCTTATATACCAACAGATCATCCACCGTGCCACCATTCTCGTAGCACATCATCCCATAATAAATCTTACCCACAGGAGCACCAGCAATATCGTTCGTGAAGATATGCTGTACATAACGTTCAGCATCCTTGCCGCGAACGGTCACTTCTCCCATGTGCGAAACATCAAAAAGTCCCACCTTCTCGCGCACAGCCATGTGCTCCACAGCAATGCCCACATACTGGATGGGCATCACAAAACCACCAAAGGGAGACATCTGCGCTCCCAATTCCACGTGCTTGTCATAAAGACAAGTACGTTTGTCCGTCAATTCTTGTTCCATCGTCAAATTCAGGATAATATTTGTATGAAATCTTCTTTCAAGTAGGTCTCCTCCAACAGTTCAATCTCTGCCACCTCCGAAGGAGTGAGCACTCGTTCCCCCTCACACAGCGTCTTTCTAATGAGTATCTTCACCTCTTCCAGTTCCAGATCCGTATAGTCTTTCAGCAAAGTGATGCGCTGACGCACACTCTCCACCCCCTTCCGCTGCAATTTTTCCTTGCTGGGTGTGATGGCCTGCAACATGTGCTCCATATTTGTGTCGTAGAGGAAAGTGCTGTGCACGATATTTCGACCTGGCAGATGATAAAACGCAGTTCCACACACTTTCCTATCACCAACCATCACATCGTTATGGCTGGTACTTATGGCCTCCACACCCATTCGGCGCAATACCAGCAGCACCATGTTCACAAACTTGTTGAACGTGAACCCTACATTGTCCCCATCACACACATACGACAGCATCACATTTCCCATGTCGGCATACACACATCCACCCCCACTCTTGCGACGAAACATGCGGATGTCATGCTCCTTGCAATAGGGCACATTCACCTCATTCTCCACCACCTGGTTCCTGCCAAAGATGACGGTAGGTGCGACCTGCCACATGAAGAAACACTCAGGTTCATCCACATGACGAGCCACATACTCCTCCATCGCCAGATAAAACGACAGGCGATGCTCTTTCTCATCAGGCAATGAAATGTACTTCATTTCTCAGCTCTCACACTATACTCTAAATTCTCCACCTTCAACTCTACACTATTCCCCCGACTCCTTATTCTTTCCAAAAGCACCTTTCACCCATCCGCCAACAGCTCTTGCACTTCGCTTTGTCTTCCACATAGTCACCGTCTTTTGGTACTTTGCTTTCAGGTTGTAGTACTTCTCCAGTTGAATTTGCGTCAGCATCTTCTTCACGCCCTTGTACTCCTTCGTCAGCTCTTTATACACCAACTTCAAGGAGTCCATCGTCTCAGGTTCAGCCGTCTTACTGTCAAGTGCGGCTACCTCATTCACAAAGAGTTCATATTTGTTGATGAAGTCCGTGGGGCGGTCAGCCATCATCACCGACACACCTAACATAACAGCCACACAGCTTGTCAAAAATCTTTTAGTTTTCATATCTGTTGATATCAAGTTTCAATATCATTTATATTTCATTCAATTTCATGTTGCAAATCTACACAAAAATAATGACATATCAGCACAATTACCACAAAACTTCATTTTTGAACACAAAGTTATGATTATTCAGAGTTTTTTTCTTTGTATTGTGCTCACTTATCCGTACCTTTGCACCCGATTTCAATAGTGAAGTAATGGAAATTATCAATTCAGTAAAGGAACTCAAGGCCAAGGTTTCTGCCCTGAGAAGTGATAACAAGACCGTTGGACTTGTGCCAACAATGGGTGCACTCCATGCTGGTCACGCCTCGCTTGTTGCACGCAGCGTGAAGGAAAACGACGCAACAGTTGTGAGTGTATTCGTCAATCCCACCCAATTCAACGACAAGAAGGACCTGCAGGCTTATCCCCGCACGCTGGAGGCCGACTGCGCCCTGCTGGAGAGCATCGGCGCAACTTATGTGTTCGCTCCGTCGGTGGAGGAGGTCTATCCAGAACCCGACACGCGCACTTTCTCCTACCCTCCCACCGACACGGTGATGGAAGGAGCCTTCCGCCCGGGCCATTTCAATGGCGTCTGCCAGATTGTGAGCAAGCTCTTCATGTTCGTGGAGCCCGACAAGTCGTACTTCGGCGAGAAAGACTTCCAGCAGATTGCCGTCATCAAGGCAATGGTGGCTGACTATGTGGAGAAAGACGCCGAATGGGCGAAACGGTTGGAGATCTGCCCATGCCCCATCGTGAGGGAGGAGGACGGGCTTGCCTTGTCATCCCGCAACACGCTTCTGGCTGACAACGAGAGGGCCATCGCACCCAACATCTACAGGGCGCTGAAGCAGAGCATCAAATACAGCAAGACGCACTCCGTGGAGGAGACCAAGCAGAAGACCATCGCCGACATCAACGCGGTCGAAGGGCTTGAGGTGCAGTATTACGACATCGTGAATGCCCTCACGCTCGAAAGCGTATCGTCATGGGACGACGCTGAACACATCCAAGGCTGCATCACCGTCTTCTGTGGTGCCACCCCCATCCGACTTATCGACAATATCAACTATAAATAAATCGCCATGCAGATAGAAGTACTGAAATCGAAGTTGCATTGTGTAACAGTAACGGAAGCCAACCTCAACTACATGGGCAGCATCACCATCGACGAAGACCTGATGGATGCCGCCGGGTTCATTGCTGGCGAACGCGTCTACATCGTCAACAACAACAATGGCGAACGCTTCGACACCTATGTCATCCGGGGTAAACGCGGCAGTGGCTGCATCTGTCTGAATGGCGCCGCCGCCCGCAAGGTGCAGGTGGGCGACACCGTTATCATCATGTCATACGCCCTCATGGACTTCGATGAGGCAAAGACCTTCACCCCCAAGGTGGTCTTCCCCGACCTGAATACGAACAAAATCCTGTGAGCTTCTCACAGGATTTTTTATTTAGAATCGGAAACCTAATGTCGCCATCAGTTGTGAACGGTTTGCTTTGATTTTGGTGGGCTGGAGACAGTAGTTGGCGTCGTTGGGATCATATTGGTCAAATGCATAGAAGTCGCCCTTCTGTGCCTGATACTGCCATGCGAGGTCAACATATCCACTCTTGTAGCGATAGCCAAGACCTAACGTGAAACGGTTGATATTGCCCCAGTTGGTGTAATCTGTCTCTGTGTAAGGACCATCGTAACCAATGGTGCGGAAAGCATTCTTCTTAAATGGAGAAGAAACAAAGTTGTAACCCACACGGAATGAGAGTTCATCAATAGGCTTAAACTCTGCACCTACCTTCAAAGTGTGCTGTCCACGAAGTGTATTCTCCGTAATCTTGTTCATATTGCGGAAATAGTCAGAGTTGTAACCATCCACCTCGCTGTAATGTGCGGAACCGAAATCTTGGAATTCGTACTCAGCTCCGATAGCAAAGTTGGTACCGATGGTATGGCCAAGGCTGACACCAAACTTCCAAGGTGTACGGAAACGATAATCATATTCACTGTTGCTGCCTGCAGAGATGAGTTCATTCTCATCGAAATAAAGCGTGGCACCATTCGTATCGGTCATACGATACCAAATAGGCGTATGCACATAGGCACCAAAGCGGAAGGGACTATCCTCGATGGGACGACAAATGAAGCCCAACTTTACATCAAAGCCATCGCCCTCGGTCTTGTACCAGTTGGTAAAGTCGTATGTATGACCGTCCACACCTAATTCCTGATAGAAAGATTCACGGTTGTAGTCGATGTCGTAAACGCCAACTGCTGCACCCAAGAAGAACTTGTCACTGAGATTGAACGAGATATTGACATCTGCCTGGATGTTGGCGCCAAAAGTTGATTTCTCGAAATAAGCCTTATCTGCTGCAAGACCAGCATAGCCATACTCACCAGTCTCATCAAGGATGGTACCATGTACACCTTCTTTAGAGGCACTCATGTCTGCCATCAAGCCCCAGTTATAGCCATTAGGATCATTAGCATAAGCATAATTACAGAGATCTGCAATCTGATAGGTCTGGCTGAAGATGCCACCAAGATTGTTGATGTCTGTCACCTGATTAAATAGGAAATTACGCTTCTTCTGGTAGTTCATACCAAAGTTGACATACTGAAGTCCATTGCTGGTTGGATTGTCCATATCAAAGGCAATGATAACGCCACCTTGGTCAAACGACATGCGAGCACCATCATGCCCCATAGCACCCTTGCCTGAAAAGACACCACTGAAACTGATAGCCGCATCATTATTACGATACATACCCGTACCTGCGGGATTGGTACTCATCACGCTTAGATCACCACCCAGAGCACCAAGTGCTCCACCCATAGCCACGAAACGTGCTGTACCATTCAAATCGCTGTTCGCGAAGGTCTGTGCATCGTAATTGTCCTGTGCATAAGTTGCACCAGCCACACTGATGAACGCTGTAAGCAGAAAATATTTGTTGATTGTCTTCATATGCTATATAATTATCAAGTGAATTTGTTCTCTATTATATAAAACAATGTGTATTAGCGTCTGCCGCCTCCGCTGCGACCGCCTCCGCCGCCACCGCCGAAGCTACCACCACTACGGCCACCGCCACCAATGCTTGCACCGCCACCGAAACCACCAGATGAGGAACTACGGGTTGTCGTGGTAGGAGTATAAGTACGAGTGGGTTGCTGTACCTGTGTACGGGTCTGCTGCTGTACTTGCGTACGGGTAGGTTGCTGAACTTGTGTACGAGCAGGCTGCTGAACTTGTGTACGACTACTGCTGTTCTGGTTGCTGTACGAACGAGTGGGCAGATTGCCATTTGCACCATTGGTGATGGTACTTCTTCTGGCAGCACCTTCACGGGCAGCATTATAGACAGATGTACGTGCTACGTTGCTAGAAGCAGAAGAGCGTCCTGCACGAGCGTTGGCATAATCAGTATATGAGGCTCCACCTGCACGTCTGCCCGTTCCTGTCGTACCTTGTACATTAGCACGTGAGGGGGCAACATTGGTACGTCCTGCGACTGCGTTCGTGCGTGAGGGCTGTGTAGCGGCATTGGTGCGAACACCTACATTTCTGCCTCCTACAGCATTGGTGCGGATGCGGTTACCTGCAGCCATGTGTCCACGTGAAGAGTTGAACTCACGAGGCACCGTGTTACGATGGTAATAAGTGTAATAAACAGGACGGCTCCAACCAGGTCCCCAGCCCCAGTAAGTCCAACTATATGGGTGGCTCCAACCCCAGATACTGCCATACCAGCAATCCCAAGGTCCCCAAGTCCAACCATAACTCCATCCGTAGTGCCAATACCAAGGATCCCATGGGTCATAAAGATAATCCCATGCACCATAGCCATAGTAGAGATCCCAATAATATGGGCTTGTCAATGCATAGAGACGTGGGCTGTGGAAACGAACAATGCGACGAGAGAAGCGATAGTCCACCTCTGGGTCGTCCATGTCATATTTCTGTCCTCCCACCGTATCGATGCGTGCAGCAAGAGAATCTTCAACATATTGTCCACCATACATATAGCGACGATTGTATTCATCTTCGCTACGAGTGTTGCTATTATAGTCCACAATCGTTGGGGCTGGCACCGTTTCTGTCCTCGCATTCATCGATGCAGTCGCCCTTTTCTGTGCCGCTTCCTTCGCCTTCTTGGAGGAGGTGAAGTAGAGGTCATCCTGTGCCATGCTGAGCAATGGAACCAGAACAAATGCTAACAATAATAATCTCTTCATATCCGTTCTATTTTATGGTTTGTTAATCACAACTGTTTTTATACGATGCAAATGTAAGGACAATCTTTCCATCCATCAGTATTGAAATCCCTACCTTCATAGGGGAAAATCCCTAAAATGAAAAAATGCCGGTACAAAGGTAGTGAAAGCCGCCTACAATACAAAGGAAAAAAGACTTTTTTCATTAAGGTTCTTGGATGTATCAATAGAAATCACTAATTTTGTTCAAAATTAGCAGTTTAATGATAACAAAAGAACTTCAATTCATTCTTTGTGGCATTGTCGGATTATGCCTTTTTATGCCGATGCCCACTATGGCATCGACAGCAAACAAAACACCACGCGTTGCGACCAAGACCAAACAGCGCACCATCGTGAAAGTGGAGAGCATCAACATTGAAACACCAGTAGGTACTGCCCCCCGCCTCCCTTGGCAAGTGTGGGTCACATATAGCGACGGCAGCCACGAATGGCGACAAACCAAATGGATGAATTCCTCAATATCCGCCGAACAGCAGGAAGCAAACCCTGAACAAACCCCAGCAGGCAAAAACTATACGGTCAATGGTTTTATCATTGGTGACAACACCACCGATGAGGGTTATCCCATCACGGCCAATGTCACCGTGACCAACCAACAATGGGAAGCACCCAACTATCAACCTGTCGCGCAACCTCTTCCGCTCAGCGATGTCACCATCATTGGCGACAACCGACTGACCAACAATCGAGAACTTGACATCCGAACCATCCTGTCGTGGGATGTGGCACAGATGCTATACAATTATCGGGATACCTACGGACTCTCAACCGAGGGCTACCCGAAGGCGACTGGTTGGGACTCTCCCACCACTAAACTGAAAGGACACGGAAGTGGTCACTACATGAGTGCTTTGGCTTTTGCATACGCATCTGCCACCGATGTAGAACAGAAGTTAGAACTCCGCAAGCGGATTGAACGCATGGTGAACGAACTGCGTGAATGCCAAGAACGCACTTTCGTATGGGACAGCACCCTCAACCGTTATTGGGAGGCACGAGACTACGCGCCAGAGGAAGAGTTGAAACAAATGAAGGGCAACTGGGCTGCATTCGACGAATACAAGAAAGATTATCGGCATTATGGTTATGGCTACCTCAATGCCATTCCTGCCGCCCACCCTGCCCTGATAGAATGCTATCGCGCATACAATAATGAAGAATGGGTGTGGGCGCCTTACTACACCATCCACAAACAATTGGCTGGTCTCATTGATATTGCCAAGTGCATTGACGACAAGCAAATTGCCGACAAAGCATTGCTTATTGCCAAAGATATGGGACTTTGGGTTTGGAACCGTATGCACTACCGCACTTACGTGAAGACCGATGGTGACAAAGAAGAACGTCAGGCTAAACCAGGCAATCGTTATGAGATGTGGAACATGTACATAGCCGGTGAGGTGGGCGGTATGGCAGAATCACTCTCACGCCTGAGTGAGATGGTTAGCGACCCCACAGAGAAAGCACACCTCATTGAGGCTGCCAACTATTTCGATGCCCCTGCTTTCTTCGATCCCGTCGCCAAAAATGTGGACGATATCCGCAATCGTCACGCCAACCAGCATATTCCGATGATTACTGGTGCTTTGCGTTCATACCTCACGAATCATAATCCTTATTATTACCACCTTGCCTACAACTTTTGGAATCTTGTGCAGGGACGCTATACCTACGCTATGGGCGGTGTGGGCAATAGTGAGATGTTCCGTGAACCCTACTCCCAAATACTGTCAATGAACACCAACGTGACTAACGACCATCAGCATAATACGTTCCCCAATCCCGACATCAACGAAACTTGCTGTGCCTACAACCTCGCAAAACTCACCAAAGACCTGAATTGCTTTGACCCCGACAATGCTGCCTATATGGACTATTATGAACGAGTGCTCTATAACCAACTCGTCGGCTCTGTACACCCCAACCACTGGGGCGTCACTTACCACTATGCTGTGGGCATGAACGCTCGGAAACCTTTTGGCAACGAAACCCCACAAAGCACCTGCTGTGGTGGAACGGGAGCAGAAAATCATGTAAAATACCAAGAAGCCACCTACTTTGCGAATGACAACACACTTTGGGTGGCGCTCTATCTGCCGACAGAAGTCCAATGGAAGGGTGGCACCATCAAACAAGATTGCGAATGGCCTGCAGAAAAAAGTACCATCACCTTCAAACCTGGCACAGAAAACGATGCTAACACTTTCGTTCTCAAACTGCGTGTGCCCTATTGGGCTACGAATGGTTTTGAGGTGAAACTGAACGGCAAATCCATCGCCAAGAAATATCAACCTTGTTCATATGTGGAGATTCCCTGCCGTGAATGGAAGGACAATGACAAAGTTGAAATATTCATGCCGTTCACAGCACATATCAGTTGGGGACCCGACAAAATGAACATCGCCGCAACAAGCAAGAACGAGACAAAAACCCCGTTCATTCCTCAATGGGTAGGCGCCATCATGTATGGGCCGCTCGTGATGGCAACCCCTGATGTGAAAGAATGGAAAGACGCAGACTTCACCTTGCCATCTAATCTCAGTAACATCCAGTTGAAAGGTGCATCTTCAGAAAAGGGATCGAACGGAAATCTCTACACCCTTTCGTTGGATAGCATACAATTCCAACCTGATTATTATCAAACGGGAAACGCCACCCATTATCTCCGTTTGAATGTACAAACTGGGAGCAAGCAGAAAAGCAAGAAATAAGGATTTAGTGATGAAGAAAACAAAAACGGGGGTGTGTCAATATCGGCACACCCCCATTCATATCATATATATTCGTTGATTACAATCCGAAGAGAATCTTCAAACCGCCATCCACACCGCTAAAGCCCATAAAGGCCATAGCCAGAAGAGAGGCTGTGACAAGGGCGATAGGTACACCTCGGAAGGCTTTGGGTACATCAGCCAACTCAAGTTGTTCACGAAGACCTGCGAAGAGCACCATAGCGAGGAGGAAACCGATACCAGTAGAGAGAGCATAGACAATGCCCTCGAGCAAGTCGTAGTCCTTCTGGATAACGAGGATCGCAACACCCAAGATACAGCAGTTGGTGGTGATGAGAGGAAGGAACACGCCGAGTGCCTGATAGAGGGCTGGCATTGTCTTCTTGAGGATAATCTCAATCATCTGCACCAAAGCCGCAATGACAAGGATGAAGGCGATGGTCTGAAGATATTCAAGACCAAAAGCATTGAGCACATAGACCTGCAGAAGGTAAGTGACGATGGTTGCCACCACCAGCACAGCAGTCACAGCCATACCCATACCAGAAGCGGTATCTACCTTTTTCGACACGCCAAGGAAAGGACAGATGCCGAGGAATTGTGCCAACACGACGTTGTTGACGAAGATGGCAACAATGATAATCAATATCAAACTTAATACGTAATCCATAATCTATCCTCCTTATGCTTTCTTGGTAATTTTATTAAACACTACAATCAGGTAGCCAAGCGCGAGGAAGGCACCAGGTGCCAACACAAACATGAGCATACCATAATTCTCGCTCCAAAGAGTGAAGCCGAAAATGGAGCCTGTCCCCAAGAGTTCACGTACTGCACCAAGACAAGTGAGCGCGATGGTAAAACCAATGCCGATACCAATACCGTCGAAGATGGAAGCAATGGGACCGTTCTTGGCAGCAAATGATTCAGCACGTCCAAGAATGATACAGTTCACCACGATGAGCGGGATGAAGAGTCCGAGGCTCTTGTCTATGTCTGGAGCATACGCCTTGATGAGCATCTGGAGCACAGTCACGAGGCTGGCGATGACCACAATATAAGATGGGATACGCACAGCGTCAGGGATGAGCTTCTTGATGGAGGCGATAATCAAGTTGGAGAGGATGAGCACGCACATAGTGGCAAGGCCCATCGACATTCCATTGATGGCAGAAGAAGTGGTACCAAGGGTTGGGCACATACCCAAAAGAAGGACGAATGTTGGATTCTCCTTGATGATACCATTCACCAATACTTTCAAATTATTCATATATCTTTCCTTTCTTTTGGGTTATTCAATTACGTCTGGAGTTCCCATGTCTGCAGCTGACGCCTGTTGGGAGGCACCAGAGACGACATCCTGACCTGCGATAATCTTGTCGTAGGCATTCTGAATGGCACGGAGGAAAGCGCGACTGGTGATGGTGGAAGCAGTGATGGCATCCACTTCACCTCCGTCCTTGCTGACCGTGAAGTTATTCGTACCAGGATTCATGCCGATAATCTTATCCTGGAACCACTCCCCTGCTTTCGCACCAAGACCTGGAGTCTCTGCGTGTTCAAGGACAGTGTAACCAAGAATATTGCCTTCTGTATCGAAGCCAACCAACACTTTCAACGGACCGCCAAAGCCATTCTCCGTAGTCACAACAGCCTTACCCAGCAGATTGCCCTGCTTGTCGTTGATGTCATAAGCGGTGAAGGCATCCACCTCCCAAGGCTCTGACACTTTGATATCGTCACTGCCCATCACAGCCTTGATACCAGCAGCTAAGTTTTCGGCATTGATTTTCTCTATTTGAGGAGCAGTGACAGCGTTGACCGAAGCAAGCACGCCCGCAGCCACAATGGTGATGACTGTGAGCACCACCAACATGTTTGTTAATGAAGACTTTAACTTTTTCATACGCTATCCTCCTTTACTTCTTTGCTGGCACCTCGCCAAAACGCTTGGGTTTGAACTTATTATTAATGAGTGGCACGAAGGCATTCATGATAAGAATAGCAAACGACATACCCTCAGGATATGCACCATAAGCACGGATGACAACCGTCAGGAAACCAATTGCCACACCATAGATTAGTTGACCATTCTTGCTCATGGGTGAAGTCACATAATCTGTGGCCATAAAAATAGCACCCAACAACAAACCACCACTCATTAACTCTGCCAAAGGATTGGCATAAACAGGATTGGCCAAATTGAGCAACCCAGAGAACACCGCAACTGTCACAAGGATGCTGACAGGAATGTGCCAAGTGACGACTTTCTTCACCAACAGGATGATGAAACCTAAAATCAGAGCTGCCGCACAAACCTCACCCAGACAGCCACCAGTGTTGCCCAAGAGCATATCTTGGAAAGGTGGAAGTTCGTTCAGCATCTCAGGATTGCCACTCTTGAAGGCAGCCTTCATGACCGAAAGCGGAGTTGCTCCTGTCGTTGCATCCAGATAGGTGCCAAAGCCCTGCCCAGGTGTAGGCCATGTGGTCATTTGCACAGGGAAAGAAATAAGCAGGAAAGCACGACCTGCAAGCGCTGGGTTGAAGAGATTGCAACCCAAACCGCCAAAGGTCATCTTCACAACGCCAATGGCGAAGAGTGCACCCACGATGATGATCCAAGGCTGGATATTGCTAGGCATGTTGAACGCCAGCAGAATACCCGTCAGGATGGCAGAACCATCACAGATGGTACACTTAGGATTCTTCAGCATGAACTTGTTGATAGCCCATTCAAAGAACACACACGAAGCCACCGAAATGGCTGTGGTTATGATAGCACCTACACCAAAGCTGATGAACGAGCAGATAAGTGCTGGCACCAAGGCGATACACACCCAGTACATGTTCTTCTGCACAGAATCACCGCTGTGAACGTGAGGTGAAAGTGATACTACTAATTTATTCATAATTTCTACTTTTTAGCCGCCATCTGACGAGCACGAATATTAGTCATTACAGTTGTTTTACCCAAACGGATGAGGTCTAGCAATGGACGGTTGGACGGACAGGTGAACTGACACGAACCACATTCGATGCAACTGGTGATGTCTTCAGCTTCAACCTTGTCCCACATCTTCTTGCCTGAGCAGGTAGCCAAAAGATATGGCTCCAAACCCATCGGACATGCACTCACACACTTGGCGCAACGGATGCAAGGTTGTTCTTCACCACGACGCACATCGTCGCCACTCATGATGAGCACACCTGAAGAACCCTTGCAGATAGGCACCTCAATATTCACCAACGCCTTACCCATCATCGGACCACCACCAATCACCTTCACGTCGCCATCAGGGAGACCTCCACAAGCCTCAATCAGTTGGCTCATCGGAGTACCCATACGAGTCAGGAAGTTGCTGGGTTGCTTGAGCTCCTTACCCGTCACCGTGACGATGCGTTCGAAGAGTGGTTTATTCTTCATAACTGCCTCATAAACAGCATAGGCAGTACCTACATTCTGAATGATTGCTCCAACAGAAACTGGTAATGCAGGAGGTGCAGGCACTTGACGACGCACCACAGCATCGATGAGTTGCTTCTCACCACCCTGCGGATATTTGGTTTTCAGCGTCACCACTTCAATATTGGGATGCTGGGCAGCACACTTCTCCGTCATCAGTTTGATGGCATCGGGTTTGTTTTCCTCAATACCAATGAAACCCTTGTTCACTTTCGCAGCCTTCATGAGCAATTCCACACCCACCAACACTTGATCAGCCTTTTCAAGCATCAAACGATGGTCGGCAGTAAGATAAGGCTCACATTCCACAGCATTAATAATGACCCATTCGGGTTTGAACTGTGGAGGAGGCATCAGTTTCACATGGGTTGGGAAGCATGCGCCACCCATACCAACGATGCCCGCATTCTTCACCTTCTCTATAATCGCTTCAGGAGTCAGTTCTGGTTTTTCTTTCAATGTCACCAGCGTGTCGCTACGATCAATACTTTCTTCCCACTCATCACCTTCCACCGAGATATACACAGCAGGCTTTTTGTAACCACTGGCATCTACTACGGTGTCCACTTTGAGCACAGTACCACTGACCGACGAGAAAATAGACGTAGAAAGCGCCTTCTCCATGGGCGTACCAATCTGCGTACCCACCTTCACCTTGTCGCCTTTCTGCACACAAGGCAGAGCTGGGGCACCAATGTGCTGTCCCATCGGGAAAACAGCCACTTTGGGCAACTCTGCCACCTTGATTGGTTCAGCGGCAGACAGTTTGTTCTCTGCCGGATGAACACCACCTATTCTAAATGTCTTCATACGCTATAAATACTATTTGAGGCCAAGCAGAATCAACTGGCTTGGGGGAAGTGGAGCGTCAGTGCGCTTTGCTTCAAATTGAACTTCTTTAGTCGCGGGAACTGGATTGCTAATATCCTTAGGTCCAGCGAGGAGAATCTGCTGACTCGGCATGAGCGGAGCATCATACTTCACCTCGATAGGTTTCCATTCTTTAGCAGGTTTGGCAGGAGCAGCACTTGCAGCAGAAGCCGCAGCACCAGCTGCAGGAGCAGCCTTTGCGGCTGGCTTGGCTGCACCAGGAATGGCATTGTGCGTATCCTTGCGTTCTACGCCCTTGATGCTTACCGATGCGATAGCACCACGTGGACAAGCCTCAAAGCAGGCACCACAAAGTACACAAGCCTCTGGATTGATGTATGCCACATTATTGCCCACATGCACAGCATCGCTGCCACAAGCATTCTGGCACTTCTTGCATGCGATACAAGAGCTGGCGCATATCTTCATCGCCTCAGCACCCTTATCCATATTCATGCAAGTGACCACGAACGCATCCTTGTTGGCACCACTCACGGTACGCACCTCCATGATGCCACGTGGACAAGCCTTCTGGCAGGCACCACACGCTGTACACTTCTCGGCATCCACCTCAGGAAGACCCGTCTTAGCATTCATGTGAAGCGCATCAAACTGACAGGCTGCCACACAGTCGCCACAGCCCAGACAGCCGTAAGAGCAAAGTGTCTCACCCATACATGTGGAATTGGCCACACGGCAACTCATCACACCATCGTAAGAAAGCACATGAGGACGCTTCTCACATGTTCCGTTGCATCGCACGATGGCCAACTTGGGAGCTGCTGCAGCAACTTCCATTCCCAAGATTCCCGCAATCTGTTCCATGCACTCAGCACCACCCACAGGACAATTCAGTCCTTCGAGCGAACCAGCATCAGCAGCCTTCACACAAGCAGCAGCCATACCGCCACAACCAGGAAAGCCGCAACCGCCACAATTGGCGCCCGGCAACACTTCAAGCACTTGACCGATTCGAGGATCTTCCTTCACTGCAAACCGCTTTGACACCACAAAGAGCAACAGTGCAAGCACGAAGCCCAAAACAGCCAATGCGATAACAGCAATCAGAATTACTTGAAAATCCATAAAATGTTATTTAAATTGTATTGATTGTTTCTCTATCCAAAAAGCAAAACGCTTTGCCATTTTCTCTCTATTTATATATAAGATGTAAAAATAGAGGGCCAAAAGTACGGCAAGGATGCCCACAGAGGTTAACTCGCCCAATTTCAGCCACACCATCGCCACCAACATCCACACCACAACAACCAGCACCGGCACACCAAACGCCAAACGCACAGCCAACTTGCCCATGCTCAATGCACCACACACCTTCACCTGTTCCCCTACTCGATAAGTCAACGCCGCATCATCCTCATACACATCAATGATTTTCTCCTTGCTCTCGCTGGACGAACACAGCGAACGCGCCTTGCATCCACTGCATGCCGCCACCTGAAGAATGTTCACCTTCACATGACGTCCTTCCACTGATTCTATCACTCCCTGATGCTCTATTGTCTCTTTCATAATAACTGCATCACTATAATTATGACATACACTTGCCTATATATAGTGACAAAATGCAAAGTAGAGATTACAACTTAACATGGCAAAAGTACTAATTTTAATCCTACCAAGAAAAGAAAAACAGAAAAAACACGTGAAAAAGTGAAAAGTTTTTGCTTTTTGGCGGAAAATGAAAGAAAAAAGCCGTAACTTTGCACCGTCATTACGAGTTAATGACAGAGTTCACGTCGTCACGAGTTGGCGACATAATCATTAATAATTAAACATTTTTATTGCAAAATGGCAACAAGAATTCGTTTGCAGCGTCACGGTCGCAAGAACTACGCTTTCTACAGCATCGTGATTGCTAATGCGCAGGCACCACGTGATGGTCGCTTCATCGAGAAGATTGGTACTTACAATCCTAACACCAATCCCTCAACTATTGATTTGAACTTTGAACGTGCACTCCATTGGGTGCTTGTTGGCGCACAGCCAACCGACACAGTTCGCAACATCCTTTCTAAGGAAGGCGTTTACCTCAAGAAGCACCTCCTCGGTGGTGTAAAGAAGGGTGCCTTCGACGAGGCTGCTGCTGAAGCTAAGTTCGAAGCCTGGAAGAAAGAGAAGGATGCTAAGGCACAGAAGGCTGCCGACAAGGACGCTGCCGACAAGGCTGCTGAAAAGAAGGCTCGCCTCGCTGCTGAAAAGAAAGCCAATGAAGCCCTCGCTGCTAAGATTGCAGAGAAGAAGGCTGCTGCTCTTGCCGCTCAGGCAGAAGCAGAAGCACCAGAAGAGGCTCCTGCTGAGGAGGCTGCTGAAGCTCCAGCTGAAGCATAAACCTCAGGCTTTTCATGTAACAAATCAACCAAAAGAGGATGTACCCAATGGGCGCATCCTCTTTTCTTTTTATATTCACCCCGTCATCATCCTTGCCGCATATTGTCAACATGAAACCGCAGGTCAGAAGGGTGGTCAACATCCCAATGAATCTCAGTTCAGAGAGTTCCGAATTAAACAAAATAAACCAATTTGCAAGATAATTAATTCAATTCAAATGACATCATCTTTACACACAACATATTAAAGAGATTTTTTCTTACCGACTAATATACATTTTTTATATCCGTTTTACAACTTTGGCTGGATTTCCACCAACAACCACATTGTCTGGAACGTCCTTCGTGACAACAGCTCCAGCAGCAACAACGGCGTTCTTGCCAATAGTTACGCCCGGACAAATGATGGCACCCATGCAAATCCATGCATTCTCTTTGATGGTTACTTTTCCGAAATGGAAAAGGTTGTGGCGGTCATAGAGGTCGTGATTGATTGTTACAATCTTCACTTCGGGTCCAATGAGGACGTTGTCCTCGATCACCACTTTCCCAGAAGAGAATATTGTTGCCCCTTTGTTGATGATCACATTCTTCCCGATCGTCATCCGGCATCCGCAATCGCAATAGAAAGGAGAGACGATGGCGACGCTATCATCTATTTCACACTGGAACAGTTCTTCCAGCAGACTCTTATAATCAGGATCTGTCGGTTTCTTGGATGATATCTTTAGGCATAATGCATGACTCCGTATCATCTCGCCCTCTATGTCACGCATATGAGGGTCGTTTTTATTGATAGACCCTGTAGCATCTATGATATCAAACATACGACCGTAATGTTCATCTCTAGCTATCACCATTACTACACCGTTATCTGATGAAACTCATTGGCTGCCACTCCTCACGTTCAGGATAGCCAGGGGTACCGTCAGCATGAATCTTCTTCAGCAGCCATGCCATGTTATTCGCCATTGTCCGCATAGTCTGCATACCCTCTGCGTCAAGTGCAGCCTGACCTTCATCACGACCATAGACAATGTTCCAATATTGAGATGTAACCACAGGCATGTTCATCATCTGGAAGGGCATGTTCATCGTCTGATAGGCTGCTGAAGCGCCTCCACGACGGCATACACAGACAGCAGCAGCTGGTTTGTTCACGACTTTTGCCCCTGCAGAGAAGAACATACGCTGCATCAATGATAGGACAGAACCGTTGGGCTGACCATAATATACCGGAGAACCGACAATCAAGCCATCCACACCATCCAGTTTCTCTGAAATGCGGTTGCAGACATCATCATCGAACACACAACGGCCCAATTGTTGAGTTTTACACTGTGCACAAGCAATACAGCCACGAATAGGCTTCACACCAATCTGTACAATCTCAGTCTCAATACCTTGCTGTTCCAAAGTCTTTGCCGCCTCACTTAGCGCAAGGAATGTGTTGCCGCTTTTACGGGGGCTGCCGTTGATCAATAACACCTTCATCATTCTGTATTTGTTGAGTTTATTTCTTTTCATTCACTGGTCGTAGCCGATAGGTCTGAACTGTTTCTGTTGCTCGCTCCATGAAAAACCGCATTTCAAGAGATAGTCCTTTATCTCATCGGGGTCTCTGTCGAAGGAACAGCACAGTGAGTCAAGCGTATCATACTCCTCGTCTCTCAAAAGCATATTGATGCTCGAAACAAGTATTGCAGGGTCTTTTGGTAGGAAATCCATATTGCTTTATTTGAGTGGATAGGTCTCGTAAAACCTAAATTCATTAAATTATCCTTGCAAATGTATGAATAATAATGGAAATATTCCTATATTTGTACCCACTTTTTAAAATAAACGCTTCGATTATGGCATACACAGGAATATTTGAACCCATTCTCACCCCTTGGTCGCCAACCCGCAGATTTGTGTTGGCTGTTGCCTTGATGATGGCTGTCATCTGTGTTCAGGCACAGCGCAGAGGCTGTTTTCATCCTATTGCCATGACGCGGAGCAGCAGTTCATACATGTTGCCTGCCCCATACGATTTCGACCCGCAGAAAATTTACAAGGTCCCCGTGGTGCTCTTCTCCTTCAGCGATTTGGATTTCACAATGGACAATCCTACGGCATATTACGACCGCCTCTTCAATGAGAAGGGTTTTAACGAAGGATATGGATTAGGCTGCGTGGCCGACTACTTCCGCGACCAGTCGGCAGGGCGCCTGAACCTGCAGTTTGACATCTACGGCCCCGTGAAGATTGACAAAGGAGCGCGTAGCCACTACTATTATGACGATGGCTGGGAGGATATGAGAAAAGCCCTCGAACTGTTGTCGGAAACCACCGATGCCGACTTCAGCGTCTATGACTGGGACGGTGACGGGCAGGCCAACGAGGTGGTATTCGTTGCTGCCGGCCTGATTGGCAACACGATGAATGGAACTTATTATCTGGGGCCGGGCTCCTACTTCCAGATTCCGAACACAAAATTGCCCGGCGGCGTTGACTACGACTTCTACAGTCTCGTCTGCGAGCGCATACATGGCGACTTTCTCAGCGGCATAGGAACCATCGTCCACGAGTTTAGTCACAGCCTCGGACTGCCCGACCTCTACCCCATCGGCTCTGGCACAGCCTTCTCTACCGTTGATGAGTGGGACTTGATGGACGGCGGAAACTTCACCAACTATGGCTGGTGTCCGCCCAACCTCAGCGCGATGGAGCGGATGTATTTAGGCTGGGCGACGCCCGAGGAACTGACGGAACCCGCCACCATCGAGGGCATGAAGCCACTGAGCGAGGGCGGCAAGACCTACATCGTAAGGAGCACATCCAATAGCGATGAATACTATCTCTTGGAGAACCGTCGGCAGGATGGCTGGGACTATGGTTGTCCTGGCAACGGGCTCCTTATCTTTCACGTGGATTTCGATATGGATTCATGGCGAAACAATCTAGTTAACACATCTGACAATCACTATCGCTACGGTCTGTTTCACGCCTCGGGCAAGGACTACCTAGCTTGGTGTCCACAAAACAATGGTAAGGACCTTACCCGATGGACTGAGGACAACTGGATGCGCAGCCGCTATCTCAGCACCTCGTCCTATCCCTACACCGACCCTTCGACTCTTGTTATCAACAACAGCCTAACAGATGAATCATCACCCGCTGCTACCCTCTTCACCCCCGCTGCCGACGGTCGCAACTTTATGGGCAAGCCCATCACCAACATCCAGCTAGCAGCCGACGGCACCATCTCTTTCGACTTCATGAAGGATGAAGAAATGGGCATCACAACAATGACTTACACAAATGAGTCGGATGAGTGGTACACGATTGACGGACGCCGCCTCCATAGCAGACCAACAACAAAAGGCTTGTATATCCGTCGCCCAGCCTCTGGTAGCGCTAGGAAAGTACTGTTAAATATGCATCCGGAATGACCACAATATGTGTCATTCTCCGTATCATTATAAAATTATGCCCGTTTCAATAATTCGAGCAATACCTGCCAAATATCGTTGATGGTGGAGATTTCCACACGTTCGCTAGTGGAATGAGGTTCCATGATACGAGGACCAATGCTAGCAATCTGAATGCCCGGATAGTGCTGCACAAAGAAGCCTGCCTCCAACACAAAATGCATCGCAATCATGCGAGGACGCCAACCCAATACATCATGGAAAGTATCACTTACCATTTGCAGGAAGGACGACTGCTGGTCTTCTTGCCATGCTGGAGCGGACATTACGACTTCGGAGTCGGCACCTGCTGCAGCAAAAGATTTGGCAATCGTCTGGCTAAGCGCCTCCATATCGTCATCGAGAAAACTCCGTGTGTGGGTAGAAACAAAGATGTGGTCTTCGAGTGTCGATATACGCCCTACATTGTTAGAGGTTTCCACTGTACCAAGCATCACCTCGCTCATCTTCACCACGCCCTGTGGCACCTGCTCCAAACAATCTATCAATGTAGCCAAAGTCTCTTGGGGAATGAGCGCATCCAATGGCTCAGATTGTTCAATACTACAAACGATACGAGGGTCGCAGCTACCAAATTCCTCACGGAGCCAACAATTAAGGTCAGCCACCACTCTGTTCAGAAACATAGAAGCCTTATCAGAAGCAAAGCAAACCACCATCTCACCCTTGGAGGCAATTGAAGCGTTGGATTCACCAACCTGAATGTCGGCGACATCAATATCGTGTTCTTGACAGATGGCTTTTAGAATATGCTTAGTCGGTATCATGGCACTGCAACGCCCCTTGTTTATATCGACACCTGAGTGACCGCCCAATCCTCCCTCAATGCGGATGCGACACCATTTCCGTTTGCCTCCTGCAACTGGCTGACGCTGAACAGGAATGCTATGGAACTGCAAACAGGCTCCTGCTGCACCGGTCGTAATGGTGTCGTAATCCTCTGAATCGAGATTGATGACCTTGCGACCATGAATAAAGTCCTTCGACAAAGCAGAGGCACCCGACATACCATCCTCTTCGTTCGTCGTGGTAACAACTTCAAGTGCAGGATGGACGATATTGTCATCCTCAAGCACAGCAAGTGCCATAGACAGCCCAACACCATTGTCAGCTCCCAACGATGTACCTCGAGCTTTTATCCATCCTTTCTCCTCATATGAATCAATGGGGTCGTTCAGCGGGTCGTTCATTCCCACGCACACCATATCCATGTGGTTCAGCAACACGATAGGTTCAGCCCCCTCATGACCAAGACTGGCTGATTTGCGAATCACTACGCAATTCTCTTTGTCACGCTCATATTCCAATTTGAGTCGTTCTGCAAATTGGCAAAGAAAATCTGCAACTCGTTCCTCATGATGCGAGGGACGCGGTATCTGATTCAACTCATGAAAAATGCTGATAACTCGTTCTGTTAAAGGATGTTTCATCGTTTTATCGTCACAATAATTATTGACGAGGTTTGGAGTTATGAAGAAAAAGAAAACCCCTGCAACATTGTTACAAGAGTTTTTTTAGCGGAGGGAGAGGGATTCGAACCCCCGGTGCCTCTCAGCACGACGGTTTTCAAGACCGTTGTAATCGACCACTCTACCATCCCTCCTAAAATGAAAGGGATATTGATGTTGTCTCAATCCCTTTCCTTGTACGCCCTCAGGGGCTCGAACCCTGGACCCATTGATTAAGAGTCAATTGCTCTACCAACTGAGCTAAGGACGCATCTTTATGATTGGCGCTTCAGGATGGGCTTGAACCAACGACCCCATGATTAACAGTCATGTGCTCTAACCAACTGAGCTACTGAAGCATTTTTTTCTTGGCGTTCCTTGTGTGAAGAGGAGGAGACTCGAACTCCCACGGGCTGAGCCCACTACCCCCTCAAAGTAGCGCGTCTACCATTCCGCCACCTCTCCATGAAGGATTTTCTTTGTCTGGACATCGGAAGTTCCGATTGTAGAGCGGAAGACGGGGCTCAAACCCGCGACCCCCAGCTTGGAAGGCTAGTGCTCTATCAACTGAGCTACTTCCGCGACCTATTTCTCTTTTACTTCTTTTTCGTGGGCAGGGACGGATTCGAACCGCCGAAGCCGCAAGGCAACAGATTTACAGTCTGCCCGTTTTAACCACTTACCTACCTACCCGAAGCTTTAGTTTGGCACTATCGCTTAATGAGAGTGACTCGCACAGGATTCAAACCTGTAACCTTTTGATCCGTAGTCAAATGCTCTATTCAGTTGAGCTAGCGAGCCAAATTATTTTTTGTGGGCGCTGACGGAGTGTTTTCAACGAACCGCCATCTCCACTTTTGTGGGCGCTGACGGATTCGAACCGCCGACCCTCTGCTTGTAAGGCAGACGCTCTGAACCAGCTGAGCTAAGCGCCCTCTTGCCTATTGGAAGTTCCCTCAGAATAACGCTGTCTCGCATGACTTTGTTATGTTGTTTCCTATGTTTCTTCCTAAAAGCGAGTGCAAAGGTAGGGACTTTTCAGCAAACAGCCAAATATTTCTGGATTTTTTTTCCAATTTTTTTCGGCCTCTTTTATAAATAGCTGATTATCAGCACCGACCTTTACACCCGCTTTTTGGTAAGATGTGAATATGTCACTTTACTTGATGATTTTTTTTACTTTTTTCAGCAAAGCTTTCGATGGAGCATCGCCCTCGTAAGGGGTCAAGAACCATTGGACAGTCCAACTGAGCGATTCACCTGCTTTCAGTTCCGTGTAGGTTCCTTGACTCTCCAATTCGATGTAACTTTTACCTCTGTTCACATACACTTGGATTTCGGCTTCCTCTGGAGCTGGTTGTGAAGCATTGAGATCTTGGAACTTCTTTACCATCAGCAGTCCATTGTTGAGATAAGCCAACCAGCCTTTGCCGTCAGCATTAATTTTGCGGTTTTGATTAGCTTCATCGGTCTGATACCAAGAAATGCCAAAAGCCGAATGGAAAGGCATGAGGTCAGCAGGTGTAATCTGATCTGTAGGTGCATCGAAGAAAATCAGACCTTCATTGACAACACGTGTGATTTCCCAGGGTGCCACCTTGCGTGTTTCACCAGATTCGTTGATGATGGAGTAATTCACCACAATGGCGTTCTTCTTAGCATCCACACTGAACTCTTTGCGAATGCGGTATTTCAACCTAGCAGACATATTGCTGGTCATGACAAGCGAAGTGCCCTTCTCCTCAACAGTGTATGGCTGTTTGTCGAATTCCTGTACAGGAGGCCAGTTCCATTCTTTCTGTGGACTTGTCCAGAAGGTACTACCGAAACTCTCCGGGAAAGTGGATTGTGAGATGACTTCTGTATCCTTATATTTAAATGAAAGGATTTTGCCTCCTCCTGCACCGTTGATGGTCATGGAGAGGTCTCCTACTTCAATGCAATACTTGGAGTCGCCTAAGTTTTTAATGATTGGGGTTACAGCCATAGCGTTTGTCATGCAGGCAATGGCCAGACATAAGGTTGCTAACTTTTTCATATTTGTTTTAAATGTTTGTTTGGAAATAGATGGATTGTTATTTCAGTTGCGAATTTCGAAAAAAAATACGTCTTGAGCAAATAAAATCATTTATTTGTGTCAAAAATGATGTTTGTTTGAGATATTCTTCCTAACTTTGCCCTCGGATGTTACTATCTGCATATATTATATCTATTCTTATTTTACAACCTAAACATTATTTTAACATGAAAAAGATTCTATTAGGTTTGTCTCTTTTGCTCGCCTGTGTAGGTAGCAAAGCACAGAGCAATCCAGTGTTGACCATCGAAGGTGGTCAGGTGCAGGGTGTGAAGGCTGACGATCATCCTGAGGTGTTTGTTTACCGTGGAATTCCTTATGCTGCTCCTCCTATCAGGGAGAACCGTTGGAAGGAACCACAGCCAATTGTTCCTTGGAAGGGCGTGAAGATTTGCGACACTTTCGGTCGTCCAAGTTACCAGGCCATCCAGTACACTGGTGGATACTACACCGAGTGGGGTTATGGTAAGGAGGCTGCCTTCAGCGAGGACTGTCTGTATCTGAACGTATGGACAAAGGCTCCAGGCAATGCCAGCAAGAAACTCCCTGTTGCCCTGTGGATTCATGGTGGTGGCTACCGCGAAGGTTTCGGCTCTGAACCAGAGTTCGACGGACAAGAATGGGGTGCCAAGGACGTGGTGCTCGTCAGCATCAACTACCGTTTGGGCATCTTCGGATTCCTCGTACACCCTGACCTTGCAGCTGAAAGTCCACACAAGGTTTCCGGCAACTATGGTATCCTCGACCAGATTGAAGCTCTGAAATGGATTAAAAAGAACATCGCTCAATTTGGTGGTGACCCCAACAACGTAACCATCTTCGGTCAGAGTGCAGGTGGTGGTAGCGTACGCACCCTTTGTGAGTCTCCATTGGCTCGCGGTTTGTTCCACAAGGCTGTCATCATGAGTGCTCAGGGACTCAGCATTCCTAATCCCAACGGAGGAGGCATGATGGGAGGCCGTTACAGCGGTGGTTCAATTGAAGATGCTGCAAACAATGCCAAGAAGATGTTTGACTGGGCAGGTATGACCGACTTGCAGAAGATGCGTCAGGCATCCACTGAGACTGTTTTTGCGCTGCCAACCATCTATGGACAGGTGAACAGCGCAGGCCAACAGGCTGGTGGCATGGGTGGCATGATGCGTATGGGCATGGGCTTTATGCCAATGCTGGATGGTTATGTCAGCGTAAAGAGCTTTGACGATGCTACACGTGAAGGCACTTTGGCCGACGTTCCTTATATGATTGGTTACACCCTCAACGATATGGGCGATATGGCTCCTAATATCGCAGAGTTCTGCAAGGTTCGTGCACAGAAGGGCGGAAAGGCTTGGGCATACGAATTTGCACGTCCATTGCCAGACGACGGTTCTCACCCAGAGGTGACACAGCGCCTGAAAGGTGCTTTCCACTCATCCGACCTTTGGTTTGTGTTCAAGTCGCTCAAGCACTGCTGGCGTCCTTGGACAAAGGGTGACTGGGATCTTTCTGAAAAGATGCTTACCGCTTGGACAAACTTTGCCAAGTACAGTGACCCGAACGGTCCTAAGGGTGGTGAATGGACTCCTTGCACAGAGCAGAATCCTAAATTCATGGTGTTCAAACTCAACGACAAGGATGCTGAGGCTTCCTTCTTTGGTGAGCCAGAGAAAGCTCCTCAGACACAGGGCTTCGGTTTCGGTTTTGGTCGCTAAGCCATCAAACACACCAAAAACATAACAATAGAAAAGGGGGAACGTGTCAAAAGCGCGCTCCCCTTTTTATATGTCATGTCAACGTTGTCTGCCGATATGATTCAACTTAAAATGCAACAATTGGTGCATAAAACGTTGCTTATGGAAAACAAATACGTGTCGGATACATAAAAAGAAGGAAAGATTTGATGTTATGAAAAAAAAACGCTACCTTTGTGAAGTTAAACTTTTTGAAAAACTAATATGAACATACGTTTTGAAATAGAATACCGAACCCAATGGGGAGAAGAACTGCGTGTACAGATGTGGACAGTCGAAAAGACTGGTCAGAAGACTGCTGTGGGTGAGCTACTGCTTTCGACAAAAGAAGGGGTGATATGGACGGGTGAACTAGAATTGGACTTGCAGCAGCCGCCTAAAGGTGATGTGGTCGAGCTTGAGTACCAATATGCCATGTGGCGTGATGGAGAGTTGGTGTGGACAGAATGGGAGGTAGCTCCCCATCGAATGGCATTGGATGGCATCACAAACCAATATCTGTTGAGCGACAAGTGGCGTCCCATTCCTGAAGATTTACCGTTGTTCTCATCTGCATATACAGAATGTGTAGGCGCACGGCCTGATAATAACGCTGCACTCGACACACTTTATTCGTCCACATTGCAATTACGTATTGTGGAGCCCCGACTACGAAAAGGTGAATGGCTGGCCTTGTGCGGCAACACACCCCAGTTGGGTGAATGGCAACGGGCAAAGCGAATGGCTCTCATCAATCTGCAGGAATGGGCTGTTAACATCGATGCTGACCTACTGTTTGATGAAGCTGAATATAAATATGTAGTGGTAGATGCACAAAACAATATCTTGCGATGGGAGGAGGGTAAAAACCGCCGTTTGCGCTGTCCCAAGCTGCAACCTCGCCAGATGTGGATTAAGACAGATGAACAGACGGCACTAAATGGTGACAGTTGGAAGGTGGCTGGCGTGGTAATCCCTGTCTTCTCTCTGCGGTCGACAAAAAGTTATGGTGTGGGTGACTTCGGAGACCTAAAGACACTGATTCAATGGGCGGTGAAAACAAAGATGCATGCCATCCAAATCTTGCCTATCAACGAAACAACGACAACGGGCAGTTGGCAAGACTCCTACCCATACAACGCCATTTCCATCTTTGCCCTTCACCCACTATATTGTGACCTTTCGGCATTACCAAAATTAGATGACCGTTTAGCGATGGAGACCTTCATGATAATGCAACAGAAGTTGAATGCGCTCAAAGTGATGGACTATGAGCAGGTGATTGCGCTGAAGATGGACTACCTACGACGTGTCTACGTGCAAGAGGGCAAGAAAGTGTTGGAAGAAGAAGGCTTCAAGACTTTTTTTGCAGAAAACAAAGACTGGCTAATTCCTTACGCAGCCTTCTCATACCTGAGGGATCTACATCAAACAGCTGAATTTGGAAAATGGGCCAAATATAGTCATTACAACAAGAAGGAAGTAGAGAAACTTGTGGCAAAGGGAAAGGAACAATACAGCCAGATAGCTTTCTTCTATTATGTTCAATTTCAACTGCACAAGCAGCTGATAGAGGTACGGAATGAGGCACGAAAACATGGCGTCATCATCAAAGGTGATATTCCTATCGGCATCTCTCGCACCAGCGTGGAGGCATGGTCAGAACCCCAGCTGTTTAACCTAGACGGACAAGCAGGAGCTCCACCCGATGACTTCTCCAAGAATGGACAAAACTGGGGATTTCCAACCTACAAATGGGAGGCAATGGCGAAGGACGGCTATCGCTGGTGGATTAGACGTTTCCAAAAGATGGCCGAATATTTCGACGCCTATCGAATTGACCACGTGTTAGGTTTTTTCCGTATTTGGGACATCCCAATGCATTCGGTTCATGGCCTGTTAGGGCAGTTCTCCCCTTCCCTTCCCATGACGGTGGAAGAGATTGAGAGTTATGGCATGCGTTTCAATACAGAATTAATGACACGACCATACATCACCGAGCAGACCTTGGATCAGCTCTTTGGCTATCGGAAGGATTTGGTGAAGAGCATCTATCTGAAACCGCGTTATGACGGACGGTATGACATGAAAGACGAATATGCTAGCCAGCGGAAGATTGAAGCAGCTTTTGCAGGTAAGACGGATGAGGACAATCTTTCGTTGAGAGATGGGTTGTACGACCTGATTTCATGTGTCCTGTTCGTGCCGGATAGAAAGCAAGCCAACATGTATCATCCACGCATCTCAGCACAGAAGGATTTTATTTATCAGTCACTCCTGCAACATGAGAAAGAGGCGTTCGACAGATTATATGACGATTATTACTATAAGCGTCACAACAAGTTTTGGTATGAAGAGGCCATGCGGAAACTCCCTGCTTTGACGCAATCCACACGCATGTTGGTGTGTGCTGAAGATCTTGGAATGGTGCCTGAGAGTGTAGGTTGGGTGATGAATGACCTACGTATTCTCTCGTTGGAAATTCAAACGATGCCAAAATCGCCTTGGTTGCGATTCGGACACCTTTGGGAGAATCCTTATCGGTCGGTCGCTACGATTTCAACCCACGATATGCCGCCACTCCGTCAGTGGTGGGATGAAGATATGGAACGTGCACAACTATATTACAACACTGCACTTTACAAGGATGGAACGGCTCCCCACCCTGCTCCTGGTTGGCTGTGTGAGGAGATTGTGTCGGCGCATCTTTTCAGTCCATCCGCATTGACATTGCTGTCGTTGCAAGATTGGCTGTCGATGGATGAGGGGTTGAGGCTGGCAGACCCCAATGGAGAGAGAATCAACATACCTGTATGCCCACGTCATTACTGGCAATGGCGTATGCACTTAACGATTGAGCAGTTGATTGAGGCAAAAGAGTTTAATGAATTAGTAAAGGGATTGATTGAGAATTCAGGAAGAGGATGAAAGAAAAGAGGAAATATAGTCAGTGGAAGTTCATTGTGACCTTTGTGGTGGTGATGGGAATTTTTGCGGGGATAAAGCAACTGTTTGGGATTGAAGTGATGGTGGCTGCAGCCAAGCCACAGCTGACACAAAAAGTGGAGAGAGAGGAGGAGGAAAGTCCCCTTCAAGTCCTCCCTACTGAGGAAGAAGAAGTGAAGGCACCAGTGGTAAGAGGAGGAACGCATCGGGTTAGAGGTGTTTGGAGCTATTCCGAATGTTTTCCTGACAGTCAGAACGTGCAGATTGAAGCCGCTCAAAAATATGGAATCACACCCGTGAAGAGTCGGGACGAGGCTGAGGTATTGGTCAAGCAACATCGGTTGGTGAACATTTGCCATTCACCATTCTATTCAGTGGATAAGCTTACACACTCTATACCTTATTTGGTGCCAAGAGCACAACATCTTTTGAACACAATCTGTCTGAATTTCATGGATTCATGTCAGGTGAAAGGGTTGCCAATTCATCTGCCCATCATAACTTCGGTTTTGAGGACAACGGATGATGTGTCGAACCTACAAAAGGGGAATAAAAATGCAACGACAAACTCATGTCATTGTTATGGAACAACGGTGGATATCGCATATAATAGGTTTATGCCCATGACGGGGACTTATGAGTCACAGGCCGAGTTGCTCAGATGGAACGAACCGATGAAGCAAGTGCTGTCGGAGGTGTTGTACGACCTAAGACTGGAAGGGAAATGCTACATCAAATATGAGAGAAAACAAGGGTGCTTTCATCTAACATGCCGATGAGGTAGAAGGCGGTTGGCTATCAGTTCCACCACATCCACATTGACAGCATTACCAAGAGCTTTGAATTTCTGGACACGAGAGAGGTTGCCGTAGGTCAGTTCCTGCATGGATTGGATGCGTGCCGCCTCATTATGTGAGATGTAACGTCCCCATCGGAAATCTTCTGGTTGGTAAGGACGGCCTTTCTTATCGAGTGCGCCCTTAGATGGGAATGGAACAAAAGGCAAGATTGGTGTAGCTGTTGTGCAAAGTGTAATGGTGGGGATGTAATTCATTGAGCGGATGCGGATGCCCGAAGGACGAAGTTGAATGACATGATGTTTAAAGTTCCAATCTTGATTGGTGCTCCATTCGAACATACGTTGTGTGCGAGGATATTTCAATATCTTGGGCAGCCAAGAATCTATCCAGTCTTTGTGGCGTTGGTACAATTCACGATTTTGGCGAATGAGAATCTTTTTGAATTCCGGATAAGTGTCTTTGTATTGAGTCTTTTGCATATAAAACGGAAGACCGGCAATTAGTTCCTCACGTGTATCGCCCTCAAGGATTTGACCATATTCCCCATGACGGCCACGAAGACGTTCGAGTGGTTGGAAAACAGGTGGAGTATCTTCGAACTCATAATCTGCCCCAAATTCCATCGTGAAAATGCAATGAGACGGCATTACCCCATCGCGCTTAGTCACATTATAAACAAATTCCTGCCAAGCATCGAATACGGGGTGCAAGTCACGTCGGACCGCATGCAAACGATCATTGTCCTCCACATCCACGATGGTGCGCACATCGCTAACTACATTTTTATTAGGACGGACAAAATGAAATCGATGCATACCACTGACACCCTGTTCGTTGCGCAACATACCTACAATATAGAAACGAGGGCGATGTTGGGGGATGCCAAACTCATGAGGAGAATAGATGTGGCTTCGGATGTCATACCCCAAAGTATCCAACTTCTGCTGTATCACTTTCCAGGTTCGTCCGCCATCATGTCCAGGGAGTGCAGAAACATTCTCAAGAAAAATGTATTGAGGGTGATGATAACACAAAATGCGGCATATCTCATCAAAAAGGTTGCCACGTCCCAGTTCGTCTTCAAATCCTTGCTTCTTGCCTGAGAAGGAGAAGGGCTGGCATGGGAAGCCAGCACAAAGGATCTCATGAGGTGGAATATCTTCTGCATTGATCTTCGTGATATCGCCCTCTATGGGGACATTGGGGAAATTGATTTGATAGAGTTTACGCAATCTGGGATGTATCTCAGAGGCAAAGACGCATTGATGCCCCAAACGGGACAGGGCGAGATGAAAACCTCCTAAACCTGCAAATAAATCTATAAAGTTCATCTATTCGTATACTTTTTGTATGAATGATGTACAATGGGTACTGACGCAACACAAAGACCAATGAAAGTTAAGAGTCCATTGAACATCAACATTTCATATCCAAATTTGTAGCCCGTGCAATACAAAACAATTGTGTCAATAATGTAACAGATGAGGGGCGAAGCAATCGTAATATAAGGAACAGCACGTTCTTTTGGCTGTTTGTGGGTAAACAAACCAAAGGCAAAAAGTCCTAAAAGAGGACCATAGGCGTAAGAAACCAAAGTGTAGATGAGATCCATTACGCTACCAGAACCGATGGCATTGAAAGCCAACGTCACGAAAACCATTGCAATAAGCATTCCCAAATGCACTAGTTTTCTTGTTTTCTCATCATTCTCCTTGTCCAAGAGGTCTATGCAGACACAGGTGGTAAGTGCAGTCATGGCCGAATCTGCAGAGGAGAACGCACTAGCAATGACACCAATGGTGAAAAAAATAAGACATGGCATACCCATCGTTCCTTTGAGGATGATGCCAGATAACAAATCATCCCCCTGTTCAGGCAAAGGTATCCCTTGCTGCTGATATAGCATCATCAAGAGGATGCCTAAGGAGAGGAAGAGAAAGTTGATAGGCAAAAACAATACGCCATAAGAGCACATGTCCTTCTGGGCTGAACGCAAGTCTTTACAGGTGAGGTTCTTCTGCATCATATCTTGGTCAGATCCCGTCATTACAATAACAATGAAAATACCTGAAAGGAATTGTTTCCAAAAGTTCTGTTTGGAAATAAAATCCGAAAACTCAAAGATGCGTGCATGGGAATCATTCCAAACAACAGTAGTTGTTTCGGCAAAATCCATTTGAAGCATATCTGCAGTCTTCAGAAGCATCAAGACAAGCGCCAATATGAGGCAGAGTGTCTGGAGGAAATCCGTCCACACTAGAACCTTGATACCACTTCTGTATGTATATAGCCATATCAGAAAGAGCGTTACAAACACAACCACCACGTATGGTACAATGAATTTATCCGCCAAACACATTTGGAGAATTTTGCATACGATATAAAATTTAGTACCAGTACTCAATAACTTACTGATAATGAAAAGTAAAGAACCTGTTTTATAACTTATTGCTCCAAAACGACGATTCAAATAAGTATAGATGGAGGTAAGGCGGTATTTGTAATAAAGCGGTAACAATACAAATGCCACGACGACGTAACCAACAACAAAACCCATGCACATTTGCAAGTAGGTCATGTCGATGCTCATTACCCATCCAGGCACTCCAATAAAGGTCAAACCAGAAATGCTGGCACCAATCATGCCGAATGCAACGAGAGGCCATGGTGACCGGCGATTACCAGTAAAGAAAGCAGCATTGCTGCCTCTCTTACCCACCACTTGGGAGAGAAGCAGCAATACAACTATATATAATATTACTATGATGAGAACCAACATCCTTAACTTTCCGCCGGTTTCGTCAAGTTAGCATCAGCATAAAGCGAGAACTTAGAACCATATCCTGGCCTGCTATCCACATCCAACTTCAGCCCCATTCCTTCTGCCAGCTTCTTCGCCACATGCAATCCCAAACCCAAGCCCGGGATGAATCCATCATCTTTCCAGAACAAGCCAAACGCCAGTTGTTGTTTTTCCTGTGGAATACCACATCCTGTATCTGCCACATAGATTTCTACCTGATCAGCATTACCATGATAGTCAACACCTATCAGGATGAAACCACTCTTTGTGAACTTCACGGCATTGCTCACCAACTGACTCATGATATACTTAACACGAGTACGGTCATTATTGATAATGATGCCTGGCAATAAGTCGAATACGTGCAGTTTAACGCCCTCTGGCATCAAGTCTCCCCAGTCATGTGCCAGTTCTCTGACCATCTCTGACGCATCAAAGGCATTCTTCACATACTGAATACGTCCACTCTCAATACGCGAGAACATCAAGATATCCTCAATCATCGCAGAGAGGCTGGTATTGTTTGCCTTAATAATTTTCGCGTATTCCGCCATCTCCTCAGGTGTGAATGCATCAGGTGGCATGCTGACCAAAACATCGCTGAATCCCACCACCGCATTCAACGGCGTACGAATTTCATGACTGATGGTGGTCAAGAAGTCTTCTTTCTGTTTGGCCTCTTCAGCCAAAAGCATCGCCTTGCGTAAATTCTCCTCATAACGCTTTGTTTCATCAATATTGATCAAGATACCATCCACATTCTTTTTGCCCGTCTTAGAGTCGAACATGACCACGAAACGCAATTGCCACCACCGGAAGTTATCCTTTTGATCAACATCTGCACAAATCTCATAACTATGCGCTCCCTGAATGTCTATGGCTTGCATAATGAGTGGTATCTCACTAGAATGATCTGGATGCACATGTGAGATTATCTCTCTCAGATTTGCTTCAGTACGCACCGTATGGCTATCTGCCCCGTGAAGAGCCATTTGTCGCATATCAGCACGTCTGGTAACGCCATCAATCAATATTTGTGCCGTTCTGTTTTTCCATGATTGCAGCACCAAAACGATGGAGCCGATGGCAATCACAAAAATCAGGATGATTATAATCCACGTGGCATATGTATAAACGGGTGAGATGTTCTCAAGTGGTGCGCCCACGATAGTGAAACGGTAGGCGTAGTCTTTATATTTCATACCCAACTTCTCCATCGCATCGTAATCCATATAATATGCCTTTTGATGCGTCATACCCACAAATGATGCCAAGTCTGCACCTTTCAGGATTTCGGACGCGACCCTTGCCATATCTTCACCCACCGTTTCATAACTAGCAAAATAGCCACAAAGATAACGACCTTGTCCATCTGCAAAGCCTGCTTTCACCGCAGTAAATTGAGGTTTTCCCGTTTTGTCTGCAATGGCCGAACTATATAGATCTTTCTTCACGGTCACTGATGGATATAACCATGAATGGACATAGATTCTTCTCAAGTTTTGATAACCTTCTTCCTTATTTTCCAGACCGCTGGAAGAATTCCGTTCTGGAGATTCCGTCGAATAGATGAGCACTACTATACTATCTTTCCATATCGTTGAAAAATCCTCATCTCCTGTAATGTTTGCATGAAAATCAGAATTATCCACATAAGGAGGACGTGCTATGGCCTGTTTCAATTCATTTCTGATCATTGAATCTTGTTCAAAAAAATCGAGTTCAATTTCCACACAATTCTTCCCAGACATCTCTGCCGCCAAATTGATATTAGCACAATAATCAATAGGGTCATTGATCACCACAATATTATTGTGCTTTCTGATGTATTCCCATTTCGGATGGTGCAAACCTCCAAAGATGATGGGCACTGAGTCAAGTTGATACACATTGCCTGTTTGTCTCCAATCAATCAAATCACAAGCAGCGCGATCTCCCTCAGTCATCACAAGGTCGGGAATCCACCCCGATCCTTCCAATGAATCCCTAAGAGCATAATGCAATGCTCTCGTGTCAGTCATAGGATTCTCCAAATCCAAATAAATATGCCTAAGATCTGCATTAATACCATTACTACGGAAGGTTTGCAATATTTTGTCATTGAGTTCTCGATAACCAGAATGTCCTTTACTATAGCTATGATACACTAACACTTTCGCAGGCCTTACTTCATCGTCAGAACCATACATACAGGAGGATGGCATCAAAATGCCAAGACCAAGGGTTACAATAAGGAGAAGACATTCTACCATCTTCTTCAAACGGAAGAAGAACTTACTACCCTTACCAACTTCACTTTCTACACCAATCGTTCCGTCCTGCTTTTCCATAATGGTCTTACTGATGTTCAGACCCAAACCTGTACCCTTGTCGGTTTCGTTCACCTTGATGTAACGCTCAAACAACTGTGCCTGCTTCTCTGGAGCTACACCAATACCGGTATCTCTTACATAAACTTCCAACAGGTCTGGATCGTCTTCCATATGTTTCCAACCCAGAGTCACACTACCTTCAGTCGTGAACTTAAATGCATTGCTCAAGAAGTTATTCACCACTTGCTTGGTACGTGTTGCATCAATATTGACCATCGCATCAGGTTCACCCATCTCCAACTTAAATTCCAAATGAGTCGGAGCAATGATGTAATTGGTCTTGTAACACTCATCCACCAGTTTCTGAATCGATACAGGCTTTTGGATGATTTCAAGGTCACCCGTTTCAATCTGGGCCTTCTCCATCACACTATCAATCATGTTCAAAATCATGTCCGTGTTCTGGTGAATGACTTCACCGTACATTTCTCGTTCACCTTCATCAAAAGTCATGCCTGGCGTAGTCAACATTGTGGAGAAACCTGTCACAGCACCTAACGGTGTACGAAGGTCATGACTGATATTGGCCAAGAAATTCTCTTTCAGCGCCACTTGACTGGCCAAAATTTGTGCCTGTTCCAGCTTCTCCTCGGTTTCCTTCTTCTGGTCTATGTTCAGCAATAAACCATATAACTCACCTGTCTTGGCCGATTCATCGGTAGCTGTGTACATGGCCTCAGTCCAATACCACGTTTTTCCCCCATCAGGCGTAAGGTGCAGACGCACGGTCTTTCTTCCACGTTGATTACGGAAATTTTTCAAAAAATCAAACGAAGCTTTCGTGTCTTCATGCACAATAGACTCCATTTCCTGAAGGGTCAAGCGGTTCGGAACTTTGAAATAATCTGAGAACTGCTGACTGACGGTGAAGGCACCGTCCTTATACAGCCAGAAAGTATCCTTGGCGTTAGAGAACATCAATTCATGCACTTTCTCCTCATACTGCAATTCCTCCACCAAATTCATTTGTCCTTTCCATTTCCATTTGATCAAGACATAAACTATTGCATAAACGATGATACCAACCAACAGTATCAACACACCCACCCATAAGGCAAAATCTAGTGGTTTCTCTAAATAAAATGGTGCATTGATTATCTTGAAGTCTTTACTATACACACTATATGGCATTTTAGGCGTCATCTCCTGCATAGCGTTCCAATCCAAATAATAACCGCTTGAATGCATACTGATTGGCAATGAGCGAGCCATTTCACCTTTCATGATACGAACAGCATACGCCACCTGATCGTGCACCTGCGTTTCAGTACTGGTAAAATAACCACCTAAGAACCTCACATTGATGGGGTTGTTAAATTGTTCCCTCACCGCCGTGAATTGAGGATGTATGGTATGGTCAATGATGGAATTACTCATCAAACTGCTCCTCACTTGTAGTTGCCACATGTTTTTCGCATTTTGATAAAACATGCTGGTTGTGGCCTTTCCCACTGAATCTGGTTCCCCCTCCAAACAGTTCTTATAAGGGAAGGCAGATGACACAAAGTTCACCACAGCAATACCAGGACGTGTCTTACGCAGAAAATCGTCATCAAAATTCTTGATTCTGAAGTCAGAATTATTGATGTACTTCGTAGAATCACTCAATTCTTCCTCAAACTGATTTCGCAGTCGGGAGTCCATGTCACGATAATCGAGCTCTATGGTCACGCTTTGAGTCTTTGCTATTTTCATGATAATCTCAATGTTGCGTGCCAAATCGATTTTGTCCTCGAAACCTGTGATGGAAGAGAACAATGACAATGAATCACGCAACAATGCGCTAACACCAGCAAAAACAATCGGTGTGTTTTGGAAAATGGAGTCATGTCCCATGCTTGTCAACACCCAATCCACAATGGGGTCATCGTTAAGCAAAATAACTTCTGGCTTCCATTCCTTAATCTGCTCTGAATAAATGGGCCAATCAAACTGAGCCACCACATCGCTCGAACGGTGCAGCATATTGGCATAGATATGGTGAACATCCACCGCCATATCATAACTTTTAAAGGCATCTTCCATGCACTTGGAGAACAATTCCTTCTCTTCTCCAATGCTATCCCACGAGTGGATGACGACTACGCTATGACGCGGTCCACTCGGTTTGGTAATATTGCTCACTTTGCTACATGAACCCAACAATGAGATGACGACAACAATCAGTAAAGGCAATATTCTTGACATCTTATTTCTATTTTTCATGTCTGTGTGTACTTAAGATTACGCTTGCAAAGATACAAAAAAATACATCGTCACAAATAAAAATAGAAAAAAATACACAAAAAGAGAGTTTTTTTCAATAGAAAACTGACTTTTCTCTTCATTAATGGTATAAAATTGTCAAATCGGCACATCAAAAAATCTCCATTCACCCTCTCCATACATTTTGTCGCATCCATGTCTGACAAATTCCACGTGTGGCCAAATAGACAACGAAGGCAATCCACAACCCATGATTTCCCCATGAGGGCACCAAAGTGAAATAGAGCAAGAAAAAGATGAGCATGCCAGAAGCCATAGAAATGAGCATGCCTTTGGTGGCTGTTGCTCCGATATAGACGCCATCCCATATGAAGGCTGCCATACCACAAAGGGGGAAGAGGAGTGTCCACGGCTGATATACTTGAGCGGTAGCCAGTACTGTTGCATCATCGGTCAGGACGGACATGAACGGTTTTCCGAATGCCCAATACGCCAACGTGAAAAGTGCCGCAACAGCCCATCCCCAACGGAATAGACGACGGATAGTATCATGGTAGATACCACGCATCTTTCCACCTATCGCCTTGCCCACCATCGCCTCACCAGCAAAGGCGAAACCGTCCATGATATAACTGTAAAGGGTGAAGAGTTGCATGAGCATCGTGTTCACAGCCAGTTCGACATCTCCTTGTTTGGCACCAGCCGCAATGAAGAAGAAATGCACCAGAATGAGACAGCAAGTGCGCAGGAAGATATCCTTGTTCAACGAGAAGAATTTTATCAAGGCAGACCCTGTCAGTACGGTCTTTTCACGATAGTATTTCTTGATTCGCCGATAGTAGGGGCTGAAGAACAGGACTGCTGATACAAGTCCTATGTATTGTGCCAATACCGTGCCCAGCGCCACTCCTTCAATCTTCATGCCCAGTCCATACACCAACAAAAGGCTGATAAGGATGTTCGCCACATTCTGAATGATTGCCACCATCATCGGAGCCCTTGAATTCTGCATACCCACAAACCAACCCGTCATGACAAAGAGCATCAAGGCGGCAGGAGCGCCCCATATACATATATTAAAATAAGTGCACGTAAAAGCCATCACCTCTGCTGAGGGATGAATGATCAACAAGGCACTTTCCCTGATGGGCACCTGCAGACACAGCATCACCGCCGAAATCACGATAGCCACCATCAATGCACGTTGTATCACAGCCGCCACCTCTGTCAGATTCCTTGCACCCAACGCCTGAGCCGTCATGCCGCTTGTGCCCATCCGCAGGAAGGCAAACATCCAATAGATGATGTTGAACAGCATGCCACCCACGGCAATGGCACCGATGTAGGCAGCAGCACCGAGATGTCCCGTGATGGCCACATCAATCAAACCTAACAGCGGCACCGTGATGTTCGACACGATGCTCGGCAAGGCAATGTGAAGGATTTGTCTGTCGCGGATGTTCATTGCTTCATGTAGGATGCCAACATTTCGGCACATCGTTCACCATCCACACCTGCACTCACGATGCCACCAGCATAGCCAGCACCTTCGCCACAAGGGAAGAGCCCCTGCACACGGATATGCTGCAAAGTTTCACGGTCGCGAAGGATGCGTACAGGTGCAGAGGTGCGGGTTTCCACACCAATCATCACAGCCTCGTTGGTCAGGAAACCGTGACAAGCCTTACCAAAGTTCTTGAAACCCTGTTGGAGACGTGTTGAAATAAAGTCTGGCATCCAGAAATGCATGGGAGTGCTAATCAGACCAGGCGTGTACGATGACTTGGGAAGGTCATAACTGCCCTTGCCATTCACGAAGTGTGCCATACGTTGTGCAGGTGCTGTCTGCTTGCGGTTCCCCTGCATCCATGCGGTGTATTCGAGGCGTTCCTGAAACTCCATCATGGCGAGAGGTGTGAGGTGAGAGGTGTGAGGCGAGAGACCTGGAGCTGGGGGCAGTTCCATGAGGGAGCGTTCTTGGAGGTCATCGACATGCAGTTCCACAACCATACCAGCGTTGCTCCAGAGGCTGTTGCGGAGTGAGTTGCTCATGCCATTCACCACCAATTGATTAGGACCGCTGGCAGCAGGGACAACCGTACCTCCCGGACACATGCAAAAAGAATAGACACCACGTCCATCCACCTGAGTGACAAAAGAATACTCGGCAGCAGGAAGATACTGTCCCCTGCCCTCCTTGTTGTGATATTGAATCTTGTCGATGAGTTCCGACGGATGTTCCAATCGTACCCCCACAGCAATATCCTTCGCCTCTATCTCGATGCCCTGTGCATAGAGATAACGATAGACATCACGGGCGCTATGTCCTGTAGCCAAAATAACGGGGCCTCGGAAAGTCTGTTCACCACATCGGATGCCCTCCACCCTATCCTTCTCCACCAAGATGGCATCCATCTTCGTCTCAAAATGAACCTCGCCACCACAGTTGATGATCGTGTTGCGCATAGCCTCAATGATGTTCGGCAACTTGTCTGTACCGAGGTGCGGATGGGCATCTGCCAAGATATTTGTGCTGGCTCCATGCTGGCAGAAGACATTCAGAATCTTCTCCACATTACCACGTTTCTTGCTCCTCGTGTAAAGTTTGCCGTCAGAGAATGCACCTGCCCCACCCTCGCCAAAGGAATAGTTCGACTCGGGGTCAACCGTCTGAGTGCGAGAAATCTGCGCAATGTCCTTCCGACGTTCGTGCACACTCTTGCCACGCTCCACCACGATAGGACGCACACCTAACTCAATGAGTCTCAACGCGGCAAACAGTCCACCAGGACCCGCTCCCACCACAATAGCTTGGGGCTTACCCTCCACATTCGGATAGTCTGTGCGCACAAACGCATCGTCTGTCGGCATTTCATTCACATACACCCGCACCTTCAGATTCACATATATCGTCCGTTGACGTGCATCAATGCTTCGTTTCAGCACTCGCACAGCCGTCACCTCCTCCACTGGCAATCCCTTGTCTTCTTGTAAGAACTGTTTGATGCCCTGTTCACTGGCTGCCTGTTGGGGCAACACCCTAATTTGATATTCTTCTATCATAGTTTTTTCCTTTTTATGTACAAAGGTAAGAAAATATTTCTTAACTTTGCAAAAATAAATCATAACAATATGAATGATTACATCGTTTCAGCACGAAAATACCGTCCGATGACGTTTGACACGGTGGTTGGTCAGGAATCTTTGACCGTCACGCTGAAGAATGCCATCCAAAGTGGACGGTTGGCACATGCCTACCTGTTCTGCGGCCCTCGTGGTGTGGGAAAGACGACTTGTGCGCGCATTTTTGCCAAGACCATCAACTGTCTCAATCCGCAGGCCAATGGTGAGGCTTGTGGCGAGTGTGAATCCTGCAAGGCATTCAACGAGGGACGTTCGTACAACATCCACGAACTGGATGCCGCCTCCAACAACTCGGTGGAGGACATCCGTCAGTTGATTGAGCAGGTGCGGATTCCGCCCCAGATTGGCAAGTACAAGGTGTTCATCATCGACGAGGTTCACATGCTCTCTCAGGCGGCATTCAACGCGTTCCTGAAGACATTGGAGGAGCCTCCTCATCATGCCATCTTCATCCTTGCCACGACCGAGAAGCACAAGATTCTGCCAACCATCATGAGCCGTTGCCAGATCTATGACTTCAAGCGTATGGCGGTCAACGACATCATCGGTCACTTGAAACACGTGGCAGAGCAAGAGGGCATGAAGGTGGAAGATAAGGCGCTGAACATCATTGCCCAGAAAGCGGATGGTGGTATGCGCGATGCACTCTCCATTTTCGACCAAGTGGCATCGTTCTGCGGTGGCAACATCACCTATCAGCAGACCATCCAGAACCTGAACGTGCTGGACGAGGATTACTATTTCCGTCTGACGGACTATTTCCTGGAAGGGAAAATCACGGAATGCATGCTGACGTTCAACGAGATCCTGTCGAAGGGCTTCGAAGGTCAGTACTTCATCACGGGACTGTCAAGCCACTTCCGCAACCTGTTGGTGAGTCAGGACGCACAGACGACCGAACTCATCGAGGCGAGCGACGACGTACGCACCCGCTATCAAGAGCAAGCGAAGAAGTGCAAGCCAAAGTTCCTCTTCCGAGCCATGAAACTCGCCAACGACTGCGACCTCAACTACAAGCAGAGCCAGAACAAGCGACTGCTGGTGGAAATCACCCTCATCGAGATGGCGCAACTCTCCTCCGATGACGGGGAGGCTTCTGGGCTTTGCCCTACGAAGATTCTAAAACCCATATTCGATAGGCTGAAGGGAAAGCCCCAACAGCCCGCACGGTCAGTACAGCCCAAACAACCAGTACAGCCAGCACAGCCACTTCCACAACAGCAGAGAACGGCAACTCCAACGGCAGCCCCAACCGGCTCTCCCATTGGACGTCTCATGAGCGGAGGCATCAAGAGTTTCTCCATCAAGAGGACAGCCGCAGAAACCACCAAACAGCAGGATGTTGCCACGAATGTGCAGGCGATGCCGACATTCGAGGACCAGCCTGTCGATGCGACGAACCTGATAGTGGCATGGCGCGAGTTTGCGAAGAATCTGCCACAGGAAGACAGGGCCATGTCGTTTCAGATGAACAACATGACATTGATGTTGCAGGAGGACGGCACCACATTCCTCGTGATTGCCGATAATCCCTCGTTGCAGCAGGAACTGCTCAAGATGCAACCGCGCATCGAGGCATACCTGCACCAACGTCTGCAGAACAATGCGCTGAAGATGACCACCCGACTGCGCGAGGTGACAGACAAGCGCCGCGTGTTCAGTCGCAAGGAAATTTACCAGCAGATGTTGAAGCAGAACGAGGCATTGCGCAAACTGAAGGAGGAGTTCCAACTGGAACTGGTTTAGCCTTCCTATATAATATTAATGAATATCTCAAAGAGCACACGTGGGAAAAGGTAAATTAGCAAAATTTGCAGAGATGGCGGAGAATCCGCTGGTGGTGGAATGTCCCTTCTGGCAGTTGCAGCAGGAGGAATTTCCGCTGAAAGGGAAATGGCACGAGGAGTTTTTCAAGAACGAAAACCCCATCGTGCTCGAACTGGGTTGCGGACGTGGGGAATACACGATTGGACTGGCGCGACGGTTCCCTGAGAAGAACTTCATCGGCATCGACATCAAGGGAGCCCGCATGTGGCACGGAGCCAAGATCGCACTGGAGGAAGGCATGAAGAACGTGGCATTCCTGCGCACCAACATCGAGTGCATCGCTGGTTTCTTTGCCCCCAACGAGGTGGCGGAATTGTGGCTCACCTTCTCCGACCCACAAATGAAGAAGGCGACGAAGCGACTCACCTCCACCTACTTCATGGAGCGTTACCGCCATTTCCTCATCGACGGCGGTCTCATCCACGTGAAAACCGACTCCAACTTCCTCGCCACCTACACGAAATACATGGTGGAGCGGAACGGCTTCAAGATGGAGCAATGCACCTTCGACCTCTATGGACAGACCCTCCCCTCACCCTCTCTGGAGGGAGGAAGTGAAACCCATGCCAACATGAATACAGATGAGCATGGGAACCGCCTTTCCCCTGCAGGGGAAACGGGAAAGGGGTCTTCTCTCACCGACATCCGCACCTACTACGAAAACATGTGGTTGGAGCGCGGCATCCCCATCAAATATCTCCAGTTCCGACTGCCGCAACAAGGCACGCTCGAAGAGCCAGACATCGAGATTCCCGTTGATGGCTACCGTTCCTACAATCACGAAGTAGTTTCCACCAAAAAGACAAGTAAATGAAGAAGTTAAAGAAGTTATAGAAGTTAAAGAAGTTAACGACGATACTCATCACCAACAGATACGTCTCTAACTCCGAGCGTAGCGATAACTTCTCTAACTCCGAGCGTAGCGATAACTCCCAAAATAAGATAATCATGACATTATATCCAAAACTCATACACGACGCTCTTGCCACAGTTCGCTATCCAGGCAACGGCAAGAGCATTATGGAGAACGAGATGCTGGAGGATGACCTCCGCATCGACGGCATGAAAGTCAGTTTCTCACTCATCTTCGAGAAAGAGACCGACCCCTTCAAGAAATCTGTGGTGAAGGCAGCAGAGGCAGCCATCAAGACCTTCGTCCATCCCGACGTGGAAGTGACCATCGGCACGAAGGCAAAGACCGAATTGCCCCCTGAGCCAGACAAGTTGCTGCCAAGCGTGAAGAACATCATCGCCGTCTCCTCAGGCAAGGGCGGTGTGGGCAAATCGACAGTCACCGCCAACCTCGCCATTGGTCTGGCCAAACTGGGCTACCGCGTGGGACTGCTCGACACCGACATCTTCGGTCCCTCAATGCCCAAGATGTTTGGCGTTGAGGACGCTCGTCCGTATGCCGCGCAGGTGGGAGGCCGCGACCTCATCGTGCCAGTCGAGAAGTACGGCGTGAAACTCCTCTCCATCGGCTTCTTCGTCCATCCCGACCAAGCGACGCTCTGGCGTGGAGGCATGGCGTGCAACGCCCTCAAGCAACTCATCAGCGATGCACAATGGGGCGACCTCGATTTTTTCATCCTCGACACACCACCGGGCACGAGCGACATCCATCTGACGCTCATCCAGACGCTCGGCATCACGGGCGCCATCATCGTTTCCACCCCGCAGCAGGTGGCGCTGGCAGATGCACGCAAAGGCATCAACATGTACATGAACGACAAGGTGAACGTGCCCATCCTCGGACTCGTGGAGAACATGGCGTGGTTCACCCCTGCCGAACTGCCCGAAAACAAATATTACATCTTCGGCAAGGAAGGCTGCAAGCAACTCGCCGAGGAACTCGACGTGCCGCTCCTGGCACAGATTCCGCTCATCCAGTCCGTTTGCGAAACAGGCGACAACGGCGAACCTGCCGTGCTCAATCCCGCCTCCCCCGAGGGCATCGCCTTCATGAGCCTCGCCGCCAAGGTGGTCACGCAGATAGACAAAAGGAACACAAGGGGCTAAGGGATGAACGCACTCTTCCAGTTCTTCTATGATCTTTTCGGCCGCGACGGGCTGAGGCAGCAGTTGCATCCGCTGCCCAAGTCGGTACGGAAGACAAGGTCGCCACAGGAATTCACGTTCCCGTTCTGCTACCGCCCCCACAAACTGTGCAAGGCAGCGGCGAACGAGGTGGTGGCACATTGCTACGCCACGCCGTCGCTGGTGCCGAAGGAGGGGAAGATGTTCGGCGTGCTCATTGTCGAGCACAAAGGGAAACGCTACTACCTGCGAGCCTTCTCGGGCATCTACAACGGTTCCTGCCACCACCCGGGATTCGTACCGCCCGTGGTCGATTTGCAGAATCCCAAGGGACATTTCCGCCAAAAAGAACTGGAAATTGTGGCGATGACCCACCGCATCAACAACCTCCACAGCAACATGCCCGGCAAGCATGCTGACCCTTCGGAACTGACCGACGAGCAACGTGAGCGAATCGAGGAAATCGCTCGTCTGAAGGCACAGCGCAAGGAACTCTCGCAAGAGTTGCAGACGTGGACATTCCACCAGTTCCGCATGAGGAACGCACAAGGCGAGGAAGCCGACCTCATCGACATTTTCAAGGACTACAAGTCGCCCTTCCCCGAGGAGGAATACATCGCCTACAAGGAAGGACGCATCACCACCAAACCCAAGGGAAAATACGGCGTGCCCCCCGGCGGTGCAGGCGAATGCTGCCTGCCCAAGATGCTCCAGTACGCCTACCTCCACGGACTCAAGCCCATCTGCATGGAAGAGTTCTGGGTGGGACCATCGACCGGCAACCAGATGCGCATCGAGAAGAACTTCTACCCCGCCTGCCAGCACAAATGCGTGCCCATCCTCGGCTTCATGCTCAAGGGACTCACTGTCGAGGAAAATCCCCTCTTCCACCGCGCCCGACTCCTGCTCAAGCAAGTGCGAATCATCCACGAAGCCGAAGACTTCCTCATCGTCTACAAGCCCTCCGGACTCCTCTCCGTGCCCAGCCGCAACCACGGCGAACCATCCCTCGCCGACTACCTCCTCAGCCTCAACACCGACTACATCCTCATGCACCGCCTCGACCAAGACACCTCAGGCGTCATGATTGCCGCCAAGACCCACGAAGCCTGCGGATGGATTCAGCAACTCTTCATGGAGCACAAGATGATCAAGAAATACGTCGCCATCCTCGACGAGCCACTCCCCAGCCACGAACCCCACAACGGCGTCACCGTCCTGCGCACCGTCGATGGCCTCGAACAAGGCATCATCTCCCTACCCCTCTCCCGCAATCCCTTCGACGCACCCCGTCAGGTGGTGGACCACCGTTTCGGCAAACCCGCCGAGACCTACTTCGAGTACACCTCCCCCCACCGCATCGAACTCTATCCCCAGACAGGCCGCACCCATCAACTCCGCATCCATTGCGCCCACCCCGAAGGGCTCGGACGCCCCATCAAAGGCGACATCCTCTACGGCACAGGCTCCGACCACCTCTACCTCCACGCCGAGAGCCTCTCTTTCTGCCATCCCCTCACCGGCAAATGGCTCCACTTCGAGGACAAATCATTCTAAAGCCTCCATCATCCCCACGGGTGATGGTTATGTGGTGTCCGCAAAAGACATACGGAAAAATGATTTTTGAGGCTTGTTTTTGCCATGTGGGAGAAAATGCGTACCTTTGCAACGGAAAAACAGGAACGGCTCACAGGTATGAACATTTTATGCATCAGTAGAAGTTTGAGATTCTCCCCCAATCTGGCGGGTGAGGATGCCGCTATCTTCACGGCGGTGGTGGACGAACTCAGGGCAATGAGCCACAGAGTGACGACCCTCCGCGAGGAGAAGATGACGGAGATGGACTTTGCGCCCTTCGACCGTGTGATGACGATGGCGAGGGACATCCCTTCGCTCGTCATGCTGGAACAGATGATGGACACGGAAACACAGCGAAAGTTCATTAACAACATCGGAGGCATGCTGGCGTGCACGAACAAGGCGAAGGTGGCGGCGCTGATGATGGAAGAGGGAGTGCCACAGCCGGAGTTCGTAGCAGGAAAGCAGGACGAAGTGCTGTTCTGCTCGCCTGGGGCGAAGGAGGGCATCAACATACCTGCATGGTTGAAGAACTGTGACGGGTCGGCAACGAAGGCGGAGGACACACTCTTCTGCGATAAACCGAAACCCTACCGCGATGCGAAGAAGCTGTTCCGGAAGATGGGAGTGGAGACGTGGCTCCTACAAGAGCATCGTGTGGGCGACCTCGTGAAGTTCTACGGCGTGGAGGGCACGGACTTCTTCCATTGGCAGTATGCGAGCATGAGGCATTCGAAGTTTGGCTTGGAGAAAATCAATGGTCGTCCGCGCGGCTACGACTTTGATGTGCAGCATGTGAAGCACTATGCCGACAAGCTGGCGAGCCGCATGGGTGTACCGGTCTATGGAGGCGATGTCATCATCAGCCTCGGAGGAAAACTCCACTTCATCGATTTCAACGACTTCCCCAGCTTCTCGAGTTGCAGAGACATGGCAGCAAAAGCGATAGCGAAGAGAATTACACAATGAACAAGATACAACAGACATATAAGTCGGGCGACACAGAGGAGTGGCTGGATGTGGTGTGGACACGCCCCATCGGCTATCAGTGGGCTCGGCTGTTCGATGCACTGAATGTGCATCCCAACACGGTGACTATCCTATCGATGATCATTGGTGTGGCATCGGCGTGGTTCTTCTGCTCAGGCAGTTGGCGAATGGCAGGGACGGAGGGTCTCATCAGCAACATCATCGGTGTACTCCTGCTGGCATGGGCGAACTTCTACGACAGCGCCGACGGGCAACTGGCACGCATGACAGGCAAGAAGACGCAACTGGGACGCATCCTCGACGGGGCTGCTGGCGACGTGTGGTTCTTCTTCCTCTATCACGCCCTGTTCTTCCGTTTCTACCAGCATCACGATGCCGAACTAACATGGCTGGGCATCGAGCCAAACGAGCGCAACAGCTTCATCGCCTGTGCTATCTTCTACGTCGGCATCTGGGTGTCGGGCATCGGCTTCCATGCCAAACAATGCGGACTCTCCGACTACTACCGCCAGATTCACCTCTTCTTCCTGAAAGGGAAGGCAGGCAGCGAACTGGACTCGTCGGAACAGCAACGGCGCATCTACGAGACCACTCCCTGGAAGGGCAACATCATCTACAAACTGTTCCTGCGCACCTACATCAACTACACACGTTCGCAAGAGAAGCAGACGCCCCAGTTTCAGCGACTGAAACAGCAGCTCAAGGAACAGTACGGCACAACGGAGAACATCCCACAAGCATTCCGTGATGAGTTCCGCACGCTGAGCCTACCGATGATGAAGTGGGCAAACATCCTCACGTTCAACACCCGTGCCATCACCTTCTACGTGTCCTGCCTGCTCGACCTCCCATGGCTCTATCTGCTCATGGAGATGACGGTCTTCACAGGGCTCTACCTCTATATGCGACACACCCACGAAGGATTCTGCCAACAACTATACAATAAGATTGCCCATGACTAACGCCATCATCTTCGACTACGGAGGCACCCTCGACACCAACGCTCGGCATTGGAGCGAAGTACTGTGGGAGGGCTATCAGCATGTGGGCATCCCCGTGAGCAAGGAGGAGTTCCGCACCAGCTATGTGATGGCAGAACGGGCATTGGCCAAATATCCGTACATCCAGCCCGAGCACAACTTCCTCGACCTGCTCAGCATCAAGTGTGACATCGAGACGAAGGATTTGCAGGAAAGGGGCATTTGGCAAGTGACCGATACGGAACGGCAGGCCCAGAGCGAGGCGGTAGCGAAGTATTGCTACGAGTATGCGCTGAAAGTGCTGGAAGTGAGCCGCCCCGTCATCCAGCAATTGGCGGAAACCTACCCGCTGGTGCTGGTCAGTAACTTCTACGGCAACATCGAGACCATCCTGAAAGACTTCCGTCTGGAGCACTTCCAACGTGTGATAGAAAGTGCTGTGGTGGGTGTCCGCAAGCCTGACCCCAAGATTTTCCAGTTGGGCGTCGATGCGCTCAGGGAAGTCATGGGAAAGACTGCCGAAGAACTTCCCGCCCAAAACATTCTCGTGGTGGGCGACAGCTATTCAAAGGACATCGTGCCCGCCACACAGATAGGTTGCGACACCGTATGGATGAAAGGCGTCGGATGGGGAGAGGAGAAGGTGGACGAGACGGTGCCCACACACATTATATATAATATAAGGGAGTTGCTTGATGTGCTCCATCAGGAATGAAGAGAGCAAGTATTGGCATATTATGGATGATGCTATGCCTCGCCGTGCAGGCACAGGTGACAGGACGTGTCATCGACAGCAAGACACGAGAGGCACTAGATTTCGTGAATGTCTTCTACGACGGCAAGAACGTGGGTGAGCAGACCGACGAGGAGGGGCGTTTCGTCATCAGGGAGGACAGTACATGGAAGGAACTGAGCATCGCCTCCATGGGCTATCAGACACAAACCATCAAATTGAAGGATTTTGGCAAGAACAAGAACATCACCATCAGACTGGTACCCGATGACAAGACACTGACAGGTGTGACCGTCACCACGCGGAGAGGGCGTTACAGCCGAAAGAACAACCCCGCGGTGGAACTGATGAAGAAGGTCATTGCCAATAAAAAACAGAGCGACCTCCACAGCAAGGACTACTTCACCTACACCAGATATGAGAAGATGACCTTCTCGCTCAACGAAGTGAGTGACAAGGTGTTTGAGGAAGGGGAATACAAACGCTTCGCCTTTCTGAAAGACCATGTGGAACGCTCTCCACAGACGGGCAAACTGATTCTGCCCCTGACGGTCGATGAAACGCTGGCTGAAATCTTCTACCGCAAAGACCCGAAGTCAGAGAAGCAGGTCATCAAGGGCGAAAGCAACAAGGGTGTGACGGAACTGGTCAACACGGGAGAAATCTTCACCACCACGCTGAAGGATGTCTTCACCGATGTGGACATCTACCAAAACGAGTGCCGTCTCCTCCAATACCCCTTCCGTTCGCCCATTGCCGACAACGCCATCTCCTTCTATCGCTACTACCTGCAAGACACGCTCTTCATCGAACAAGACAAAGTAGTGGATGTGGGTTTCCTACCCAACAACCAACAGGACTTCGGGTTCTCAGGACATCTGTACATCCTGCTCGACCCCGACTCCACCTATCAAGTACGGCGTGTAGAACTGACCATTCCCCGTCGCAGCGATGTGAACTTCGTGGAGAATATGCTCATCTCTCAGGACTTCACCGAACTGGAAACTGGCGACCGCATCGCCTCCACCAACGACATGCTGGTGGAACTGCAATTGACCAAGTGGCTCGGCAAGTTCCAGGTGCAGCGAGTCACCCGAATGAGCGACGTCAGCTTCGAGGAGATACCACGTTCCCTATTCAAGAACATCAAGGGGAACACCCTCCGCGAACCCGATGCCTCCATGCATGACGAAGATTTCTGGAATGAATACCGACAGGTGAAACTCTCCACATCGGAGGGCAAGATGGACAGTTTCCTCGACCGTCTCACCCACATCAAGGGTTTCTCCCTCTTCCTTTTCGGTTTCAAGGCACTGGTAGAAAACTTCGTGGAAACGGGCGACTCAATCCATCCTAATTATGTGGACATCGGTCCTGTGAACACCATCATTTCAGCCAACCACTACGACGGTTTGCGTTTCCGTGCCTCGGCACTCACCACCGCCAACCTCTCCCCTCACCTCTTCGCCAATGGCTATGTAGCCTACGGCACCAAGACCCACAACGTCTATTGGAAGGGGCAACTCACTTACGCCTTCAACAAGAAAGCCTACCTGCCCCGTGAATTTCCTCAGCACAACATCTCGATTTATTGGTGGGACGACATCATCTCGCCCTTCGACAAATATGTACCTACCGACAAGGACAACATGTTCACCGCCTTCCATGCGTCGAAAGTGGACCAATACCATCATGCCCGCGAACTTCACATCGACTACACCCGTGAGTTCGAGACCGGCATCAAGTTCAACGCTCAGTTCACACGAACCCGAAACCATCCCGTCGATGCCCTCTTCTATCAACGGCTCGATGGTGTCGGCACACCCGTCAATGACCCCACAAAATGGGTTTCAGGCATCACGACTGTCCAATTCAAGATAGGTGCAACCTACGAACCCAACGTCACCTACATCAACACCAAGCAACGCCGCATCAAGGTGAACCACGACGCCCCCATCCTGTCCTTCAGTTACACCCGAGGCATCAACGGATTCTTAGGGGGAGATTATAACTACAACCTCACGGAGTTGGGATTGTACAAACGTTTCTGGCTGGGGAAATTCGGCAAGTGTGATATTGATGTCAAGGCTGGCGCACTCTGGAACAAAGTGCCCTTCCCTCTGCTCATCCATCCAGCCGTCAATGCCTCCTACATCATTGAGGACAACACCTTCTACCTCCTCTCCAACCTCGAATTCCTCAATGACCGCTATGCATCGATGTTTGCAGAATGGGATCTCAACGGATGGTTACTCAACCGCATCCCACTCATCCACAAACTCAAATGGCGCGAGTGTGTGGGTGTCAATGTGCTGTGGGGACAACTCACCGACATAAACAATCCCGCCACCCTCAACTACTCCGACCCTGCCCTGTTCTATTTCCCTGGGCACTTCCAACCTGACGGCACCTACGAGCAGAACACTGTCCGCATGGACGAGCGCAAGCCCTACATCGAATGGCGTGTCGGCATCCACAACATTTTCAAACTCATCGAAATCGACTACGTCCGCCGCGTCACCTATCTCCACGACCCCAACACCAACCGCTGGGGCATCCGCTTCAAAGTCCGCATGACCTTCTGACGATACCGCCAATCCCCACTCAATTTTTATCAACATTCCATCATATAAAAGAAGCCGATTCTCACGAACCAGTCTCCTTTCTCACCTCACACCTCTCACCTCATACCTCTCACCTCACACCTCACACCTCACACCTCTCACCTCTCACCTCTCAAACGCTAGCTTATACCCTTTCCTGATGTCCTCCCGTTTGATGAGGTCGGCACATCCGTTGCCGTTTTCCACCAGTGCCATTGCTCGGACCAGTTCGCAAGCCCAGTAGGCATCGTCATCTTCGAGGCTGCCCACATTCAGGATGAAGTTGGGCGGCACACCCATCTCCTCGCACACGAAGCCGATGTAGGCACGAGTCTGGTTCTCGTTCGGAGGTGCCCACCGCTCGATGATGGTGCGGATGGATGTTCGTTTGTACTTCACTCGGTAGGTTCTCAGCAGCCGGAAGGCGGCACGGTAGCCCCACTCCATTGCCTTGAACTGATAAAAACTCTTGTCGTTCTGCACTTTCAGCAGACCTTTCCACTGATCCTTACTTCTGCGGATGTTCAGCGGATTGCAATTTCTGATTCCTCTTGGTATCATAACTTCAATTTTTCTCTAAACTCTAGACTCTAAACTCTAAACTCTAGACTCTAAACCCTAAACTTTACATTTACTACGCTTCTTATTCACATTGATTGCTGTGCTCTTCGGGAAGGCGATGCTGTATGCCTTGTCGAGGGCTTTGAGGCTCACCTTGCGCATGCCGATGTCCAATGTGACAGACACGATGGCCCTGAGCAGTTCACGATGCTTGCGCGGATAGAGCTTGGGAGGTGGTAGTGCATCCCAGCCGCAGACTTGTTCATCGTCCACAACCGTCTTGCTGCACACCTCCCAGATGAAGTCGTCGGTGGCACGTGTGCCGAACCACGATTGCAGGATGCGGCGGATGCAGAAGCGCTTGTACTGACCTCCGAGGAGGCGTCTCGTGCGCTCCAGCCGAAGCCAGAGCTGCACGAAACATTCTTGGGTGTTCTCGATTTCCATATCAATTCCGATTTTGATTTTCATTCGAATTGTGAGAGCGATTTTGATTTTCATTCGAATTGTGAGAGCGATTTTGACCAAAATGACCATGACCACTTTGACCACCTCTCACCTCTAAACTCTAAACTCTAAACCTTTCTATACCTCCCATTCTCTGTCTGCACCACCAAACCTTGGTTGCGCCAGTTTTTCAGCATCTGCCGCACGGTGTTGTGCGTCACACCGGCACCCTTCACAGCAACTGAATGCTGCATGGCTTGCTCGAAGGTGAACTGCACATCCAGACGCTCATAGATGCTGTCGTTCTTGCCACGCTTCAGGCGTTCACCGTTCAGATAACCAGCATAGTCACGGCTGCTGAAAGCGTTCTCGATGCGCTCGCGGAAGAAGTGCAGGGCGTTCTCCAAGAGCGAGTCGGCGATGACGTCGTATGCCTCCAGCATCTGCGGTGTCTGCACCTTCAGCAGCATCTCCTTCCACAGATTCGGGTGCTGCTTCAAGTGCGTCTCCGCACCGTTCAACCCGTGCTTCTGAATCAGCTGTTCAGCCACCTTGCAGAGCATGATGCAGCAGGTCATTCGTTGGGCGGTCACACAGACACGGAAACGCTGGCGAGCCATCACCTTGTCGTCGTTCATCATCGTCTCCAAGCGGATGCGCTCCACCCACTCGCGACCCTTGGCCTCCAGCTTCGGCAGCACCACCTCGCCCTGCATCAGGGGCAGCAGATGAGCCACCTGCTGGATACGCTCCGTCTGACGTGAGGTCAGCACGTAGGGCTTGTCCTCCAAGGGCGCAAAGGTGTTGTCGGGCGTGCGTGCCACAGCGATACGGCTCTGAAATCCGTCCGTATAGTTGCTCACCACACGATAGAGGGCATCGGGCGTTCCGCACATCACCACATTCCACAGCAGGCGTTCGATATGCACGTTCACCGCCTCTGCGCTCCGTGCTTCACGCTCGTACTTGGTGCCGTCGTAGCTTTGGCGCAACATGACGGAAAAGTCGCTCATCGTCGATTTCCACTTCTGTGCCACCGTGTCGGCTTCAGGCGTGAAGGAGAAGGCGTGCTTGCCCTCGGTGTTCGCCAGTCGTTCCGCCAAGTTCGCCACCGTGTTGTTCAGGGTCAGGCAGCGCACGGGCAACTTGGGTTCCTCTGGCTGCTCCTTCTTGTTCTTGGCGGCACGTTTCTTGGCGCGCCACTCATCCTCCTGCATCTGGTACATCTTGTCCAGCGCCGCCACCTCGCTCATCCAAGCCTCCACCACAGGGTCAATCTGTCCCTTGCCCGAGGCGAAGTCACCCGCGATGTAAGCAATCAGGTTCAGACCCTTCTTCTGACCGTGCACATCCAGCGTCACACCCGTTGCCAGCGTCCCGATGCAGGGACAGATGGCGGTCACCACTGGCATGGTCAGCTGAGGACCCACAGCAGCGATGGAGTCTTTAATGCCCATCGGCATTTTTTGAGGAAATAAAGACCCTCTCTGTCCTTCGGACATCTCTCCCTCTATGGAGAGACCATCCGGGGTGTTGGCATCGTGAAGGCTGCCCAAGACGCTTTTCATCAGTTTGCTGATGCCCTTGGGCGGTTCCTTGCAGGCACTGTCCACGACCGCTTTCAGTTCCGCCTCCGACAAGCCGAACCTCGGCATGATGTCCATCAGCACCTCCTTCTTGTTGTCGCAGATGGCACGAAGGTTGACCGCCAACTGATACAGCTTCACGTTGCGCTCACCCTCAGCCGGCTCACCCCCATTCCTGCGCCACCACTCGGAGATGATGGAAGAATAGGGAATGCCTTTGAAAGACAGACCCTCTCTGTCCTGTCGGACATCTCCCCCTCTATGGGGAGAGCCGTCCGGCTTGTTTCCTGAAGGCAAAGACCCCGAATGGCTATTCTCCCCATAGAGGGGGAGATGCCCCATAGGGGCAGAGGGGGTCTGCATGTTGAATATTTCATCGTCCAGAAATAACAGATCCTCCTCGCTGTCCGTAGTCGTGAAGAACACCCGTGTGATGTCCTTCGCACCCTTGTCGAACTCCACACCCAGCAGTTCGCTTGCCCATTTCAGGTTCTCCTCCTGAGTCAGTTCCGGTTTGCGACGGAACACCAAGTGGTAACCCTGCTTGCGTGCGCTCAGTTCCAGCATCAGCAAGCCCAGTTCCTCCTTCCTGGCGAGGATGCGCTCCTTCACCTGTGGCATCTCCTCGGCTGGGATATGGTCGATGTCCATGCCCACCGTCGTGCTCATCGTGGTGCTGCCCTTCAGCGAACCGTCCCCGTTGGGCAGGCAACTGTAGTTCATCTGCACCAGCTTGCCCTTCTTGCGCTCGTCACCCTCACGCACCATCGCCACCATCGTCCTTTGCTGGACACTTCCACGCAGAGCCAGATACTGCTCCCGTGTGAGGACAGGGCGCATCATCTTCGCCCCGTCCTGATAATAGATTTCATGTACGCTCATACTTCAATTCTTCAATTTTTCAATTCTTCAATTCTTAAAAGTTCGGGTATCCCAGTTTTCCGTTCAGGTAATGCAGGCCGTTCATCGTCCACGTCATGTACGTGCGCACCTTCTTCTGTCCCTTCAGTGAATAGGAGACGTGTGTGCGCACACGCACCAGGTCGCGGTTGGTCAGATGCTCGGCGATGTTCCAGCGTCCGTGTTGGCGGTACTGGATGCCCATGTTGCACAGCACCGCGTTGAAGTCGCCCACCCTCATGTTGAACGTCTTCGCCACCTGCGTAGCCGTCAGCGTGTTCTCGGCATCGGCATTCAACAGGCTCAGCCCCTCACCGACAATCTCGTCAGCCATCCGCACGATCTCCTTCGGTTCGGGCAGACATCTCACCTCTGTCATTCTCCTTCTCATCTCAGCCATCTCCAGCTGTTCCCAGCGCAGCACCAGCTTGGCGCGCGCCTCGTCGTTGAACTTCGTGGCGATGTAGAGGCACTCGCTCTTGGTGAGGATGTAGCAGGGGCGAAGCTGTCCGTTAGCGTCTTGGTAAGACCCGAGCTGAAATTTCAGCCCGGCTATTTTTTCCCACGCAAATTCCATGTTTCGGATAGCCTGCATCACGTTCTTGTGTTGTTTACCTGTCACCTGAGCAATTTCCAGTGACGTCATCACTTGTCTGTCATTTCTGACAGTCTTGTTAATTACAATTGATGTTTCCATTGTTTGAGTTGATTTAGCGAGAAGAAGGTCAGAATCCTTGGCCATTTACTCGAGAACATCCTCCTCACTCCAACTCAGCATCCCGCTGCCTTTCCAGCGGGCGTTAATTGTTGTTCTTCTATTTAGTTAATTTGTGTTTTCACAGAATAGATAAAGGTATGCACGTATGTGTGCGAGTTGTTCGATTTGTTCCAGCATGTCAAAGAGCACCGTCAATCAATGTTGACGATGCAAAGTTCGCACTATTTGAAAAAGAAAAACCCCTATATAGGGGCTATAATAGTCCCTATATAGGGGGTAACAAGTACTGATTATCAGTACGTTATCTCGTCATATAAAGACGGTTTCTATTTCTCTCGATCGGACGGGAACTTTTCCCGTTTCCTGCATTTCCCATTTCTCCTGAGCCAGATTGTTGATGTGCCACAAATCTTGAAAAGCTTTCCATTTAGAACGCATCTGCAACCGTTCCGAAAACATGTCGGCAATATACATCGCCTGCTTGCGCGTGGTGTTGGGCGTCAGTTGGCACTTCTCATCCACAAAGCCTGCCTCCTGCAGCCGTTCCCAGAACTTCATGGCCTCTCCGATTGCCAGCACCTCGGGCAGCGAAGCATTTTCCTCTGCCTCCTTTTGTGCCATCAGTTTTCTGTATTCCTCCTGTGCCAGTTCCACCTTGTGCATGTATTTCAGGAAGTTCGTGCGGTTGCTCTTGGCGTTTGGTTCATGACGGCTCACGTAGAAATAACGCCCCACCCGTGCAGGGTCAACCACCAGACATCCCCCTTCGAAATCCACCAGTTTACGCAACTCGTGATAATACTTGTGAACCGTCTTCTTCAACGGATGGTCATCGTCCAGCTGGCTGAAATCAACCTCATCGGGATAGCGTTTCGCACGCTGAATATGCTCCACACGCATTTTCAACACACCTTTCTCAAACAGATGCACCAACTTCTCCACACGATAATCCTCAATGTCCTCCCGTTGAGGACAGCCGTCACACGCATAGTCCTTCCACTCCTCATAATCCTTTCTCGTCCGCTTCGAAGTGCTCGAACCCATATAGCGCTTCTTCTCCGCCTCATACAGTTTGGCATACTCTTCATCCTTATGGCGACGCTCCAATTGGTCGGCAATCTGCATCAGCACACAGTTCAATCCACCCAGCGTATCATTCACCAGATGCATCTGTTCACGAACGTCCTCTTCCACATCCGTCCGCTCCGGCAATTCCTTCGCCAGCACCTCCTCCGACAACTCCGCATAGTCAATGTCCACATCCGCATCCAGCACGACCTCTTCGCTCACCTTCCTCAGCACCTTCTCCTCCAACGTCTGCGCCACCTCTGCAATGTCAGCAACCAGTCCCATCAGCCGGTACTTCGTGCCAGCCGACACCTTCTCCTCCTTGAGAATGTCAACATTTTCCAATAAGTTGACAATCAAATCCTTGTAGTCAATCCCACTCATTTGTTTTTAGGTATTAAAAGTTTATTTTTTCACATCAAAGCAGCTACAAAGTTACACATTCCCCCCCCCAATCCTCCAAGCAAAACCCCACTTTTTTTCAAAAAGTTTTCAACACTCCTGTTGATAAAATTCCATGAAAATGATAATCAAACAAGTACTCATCTGTGTCAGTGGTCGTGGCTGGTATCAGGAATGGGGCAAGGATGCCGTCGAGATGACTCCTGGCATAGTCATCGCCATTCCTGCAGAGGTAAAACACTGGCACGGAGCCGCCAAA